>ERZ1643251.595-NODE-595-length-49646-cov-17.831643_pt1 | contig 49646 bp, 53 predicted proteins | sample MGYA00579261_ERZ1643251 | MGnify/ENA primary metagenome ERZ1643251 (study PRJEB29033, sample SAMEA4952267) | chicken gut metagenome | biome: Broiler Chicken; feature: Gastrointestinal Tract; material: Caecum | place: Ireland | collected 2018 | study: Broiler... | reverse complement strand
CACTTATAAAACCACGATTTGAATGACTCGTAATAAATTGCACCGCCAAAATACAGGTAAGCACCACCAAAGTCCTTGCCACGCTAACTTTCATTCAATATTACTCAATAACAACGCAGCTCCTATTAACATAATGAATATCAAAATCCCTACCATAACAACTATTGTCGGATACTTTAAAAATATGTTACTCGTATCAGTTTTACTTGCCAATGATTTTCCTGTTATTTTAGAAAGACCGTATAATAAAAAAAATAATACAAACAAAATTGACATAGACCCTAAGGAAAATATAATAAACACTTTTCCTAAACCTAATTTGTCTGCGTTTTCAAACAGACGAGTAAATAGCAAATCTCCATGCCAATATTCATCATATTCCCCTTTCCTGTACCATCGCCACAATGCCATGCGTTCCGGTTGTCCTCTATGCCCTGAATGATTCCTTGATCATCCACAGCATAATGGGAACTTATCGCATGGTTATTTCTTAATATATATGCAATTTCATTTGCCGCACCTGCGTCATTTGCGGTGTTATGTACTGTAATGTATGATAGTTTCATGGTGTTTGGACATTTGATGTTCCATTTATTTTTGGGTACCAGTTGTTTTTTGATTTGCATAATAAATTCCTCCTTAAAATAGAAAAAGCCCTACCTACTTGGTAAGACTTTTATTGACGTATATTTTTTGTTTTGTTAGAATAAACTTAAAGAAGGGTTACTGCCTTTGGTCAGGCGGTTAGTCCGAAGTTGATTTCGTTAAACCGCTCCTACAAAGGGCGGTTATTTTTATAATTATTTATCTTGACTTTTTACAAGAGAAATAACGCCTATAATAACAAGGCAGAATGTTAAAAATTCCATCCAAGTCATAAGGCATCACCCCCTTATTAAAGAGAGTGACTAACCGCCAAAATAGTAACCCTAGATTTCTATTCTAGCAAGTTATTGCTTTTTTTGTAAATAGAAAAAGCACTCATTATTGAGTGCTTAAACGTGGTATAATATTTTCGTTGCCTACTCCATTCCTGCAACAGGAAGGAGGTGTGTCCTCATGGCTTACCTTACACAGTTGGTTCTTTCTGTCGTGGCGAGTGTGATTTCTTATTACATCTGCAAATGGTTGGACAGAAAGAATGTATAAAACGGCAACCAACCTTATTATTTGCCTTAGGTAAATAATAAAAGCCCAAGACTGGTACTCTTGGGCTTTTTGGTGTGCCTTGCGACATACCTCACACAGTTGTTCTAAGCACATTATAACATATGTGCTCAACAAAAGTATACGCATTTTATCATTTTTGTATGCGGATGTTTAATTTCCTTCAAATCTTCATCGATGCTTTCAATTGAACGTGTTAAATCAGACAACAACTCCTGTTGTTTTTGAATAAAAGCCTTATTCTCCGCATTGCGCTTGTCTATGCGTTCCTGCTGCTTTTGCGATTTTTACATTCGTAATACTCATATTCTTATCGTTGAATTTTAATATCAAACCAGGTTCATATTCGTTTGTTGAAGTTGACGAATACTTGACTATTTCAAATGGTATATTGCATAAAGAATCAATTAAAGTTTATTCTGATGATAGTCCATTACGAAATACAAATATCCGACTGAAAATATAGTTACTGATCACAACGATAACCGCAGCCCATATTTTTGCAATCAGCGGTGTCATATGTAAAACCTCGATAAAAATCCACAGAGAAAACATCTCTAAAACAAGGGAAAACAACCTGGAAGCTGCAAAACGCATACATTCCGTCAACCATCTTGATTGCTTTGACTGAAATACCCAAGTTCGATTGGTAAAGTATGCAAACAAAACCGACAAAATCCAGGAAATCAAATTGGCAATCATCCATGTAGCACCTAATATCGATAAGCTGAATTGAAAAGTTAAAAAGCTGACTGCTGTTGTCAAAACACCAAAAAATAAATACAATAGAATTTCTTGTATCATTTTCTTATAGCGTTCCAAAATTGGCTCAACCCTTGTATAAATTTCTTTACCAAAAAAAATCCAAATCAAAAAAAACAAAACACTAACCATCGAAACAATTATGCCCGGCTGTTTCCCTGGCGCCTGATAAGATATTTCAATTTGATGCATACCTGCCTGAATCGGAAAACCAACAAACGCTGTATTGACACATTCATAGGTTTGCAATACACCATCCACTTTAATTTGAAACCCTTTTGCATACGGAATTGTTGTTGCGAAATATCCGTCCTCTTGAACTGTAATTTGTCCAGAAAGCACACCGGTTTTCGGATCTGGACGCTTGGCAAGAAACACATCACGTTGCTTTACAGCCTCCTGCAGACGAGCATAATTCATTCGATACAGTTGAATATTATGGATTTGATAAGTTCCTTTGCTTAAAGTGACTTCCAGATTGCTCCAATCCGGTGTTACACCTGAAAACATATAAATAAATTGTCGATTCTCATTTGGATATGGGGCGGTTTTTTTGGACAATTTATTTTTGATTCCGTTCATCGTAATTAAAATATCCGAGCTGGCTTGGGTTTCTTTATTAGACACATCAAAAGTCAACAAAATAATCTCTTCGTTCTTCACATTTGGCAGCGGCAAGATGGTTTGAACTTCTTTTGTTTCAGCTTGCTTCACTGCATCCGTAAGCGCTTGAGCAAACTGCTTTGTATCTGTAGCATAAAATTCTGAAAACCAATCTGTTGACACTTTTTTGGTTGAATTACCTATATTTCCATTCTCCTTTTCGGTGACAACAATTTGTTGAAACAACGCAGACAATCTTTCTGTGACTGGTAGATTTTGAAATTTCGTCTCTGTAATGGTGCTTGGTAAAGCATAGCCAATGGACGAAACATTTGTATTTTGGTAAACCTGAACCGCATCTGTATCCAATTCACTGCCTAGCCTTTGGTAACCAATCGGTATCATTTTTTCATCTGTTGCAAACAGATATTTTACACCAAGAAATGTTTGAGAAAAAATTTGTGGAGATGCCGAAGTAATGGTTCGATTACGTGCCGAAATTGGATTTTCAATCCAATCATAATAAAACGTATTATATCGTTGATTGGATATAGATGCATATACTGATGAACGATATGCCCCACCATAAGTTTGATTGACTGTAAACGTGTTTTCTATCAAATCATCGGTTCGATAAAAAGTAGAATCCATTTGTCTAAGCGTTTTTAATAAAGCTGTCTTTTCAGGAATATCTAATTCTTTTATAAAAGACTGCGTAACCCACTCTTCCTTTTGTTGGACATAAATTTGTATAAACAAAGCAGACAATAAAACAACTAGCCCCAATGCCCCATATAACCATTGCTTCCTTTTCATATGCAAATGGTTATTTCCCCAGTTTACAAATGCCGATAGAAATTGTGCCAAAAGCAAAATCCAAAGCGGTACAAACGGAATTAAAATTTTCTCATGAATGTATAGGGTTCCATTCAGCATCCAAACAAAAAACGGAACAAGTAAAAACAAAAGACAAATGGCAGCTAAAAAACGAAATGCCTTATTTTTTTGAAAAAGTGCATATATAGCCGCCAAAAAAACCACTGGTGTCAAACCCATACCATAAGCACTACCCGTTAACCATTCTGGCTGCCAATTTGGAAGAAATAATGATAAAAACGATGTTGCTTGTTCTGCACCTTCACTTGTTCGACCGAATAGAAGTGTCCATGCGGTCGGAATCAATAAAAACGCCGTTATTCCAATTGCCAACATAAATAACAAACCGATTTTTCCATACATCCACAAAAGCTTAGAAGAAAAATTCTGAAGCCCTTGACTCGTTTCTAGCACACAAAACGTAGTATAAATTAACAAAACAACCAAACAACTAGGCGCAAAAAAATAACTGGATAAAATCAAACAAACAACAGCCAAAGTGATTTGTACACTGGTAAGTTTTCTACTGCGAAACGAATCAACCGTATGAACCAATTTCTCAATGCCAAAAATCGCCAGCATCAAAAATGGCATATAACTGATAAACATCAGATGCCGATGGGTATGAAACAAAAGTGGTGCTGCCCATAAAAAACAAGACGAAGCAAGAAATGCAGTCCATAAAGAATAACCACGAAACCGAAGCCAGCGATAACCGATACAAACCGAAAAAAGAATGCTCCCGACCATCGCAATCGGTAAATAGATTTCCGCAGAAAGAAATGGCAACCCATAAAAAACAAGCAGCCACGGACTAAACAAACCATAGTAGGAAAATTGATATAGATTTTGTCCACCACCGATTTCCCATGAAAAATCCGGAAACAAATTTCCAGTTTGATAAAATTGCTGTCGAAAATATTCTGGAAATACTTGGTGCTGATTTAACCAATCTACCATTGAACCATATAACATATCAGATGGAAACAGAAACAGTACAGTAAAAACCCCTAAGCCACACAAGAGTCCCTGCATGAGCCAGTCCCTTTTTCTTTCTACAAATTGATTATCCATAAATCAATCCTCTTTCTTCTCCAAAATTCCATTGGGTACACACAATAAGAATATTATACAAGTTTTCATTTTCTTGAACAGTAGTTCGATCAAAAAATCATATTTTTTACAGATTACAACTGCTGTAAAAGCCAAAATCAAGCATAAAAAATTGCCTTTTTGATTCACAAACTACAATAATATATAGCCAAATTCTATCATCAATAACTTTGTAGTAAAATCCTAGATTTTCTGACATAAAAATAAAACCACATATATTTCAAGCTGCTTCATAATTGCAGAGCTTTCTTGTAAATACATGTGATCTCATTTGTACCATTCAAGCTACATTTTACATTTCTATTCAATCTGGCAATCTTTTCTTCATATTTAATCTTTTGATTTATAACAAAATCCTACAAATTTTTCACATTTATATCGAGTGTGTTACTCATATTTTTTTCGTTGATATCTTTTCAAAACAATTGTAACCAATACAACCAATCCGATTGCAACTGCTCCACCAATCAAACTGCCTAACATTTCCATTGAATATCCATCAAAAGGACCTGGCGAAAAATCATCCCAAAGCAGATCTTCAGATTCTTCAAATTCATCTGGCCATGGCATAATTGAATCTTCAGCTTTGTTTTCATCTATTTGTATTTCGGATGTATCCGCTTTATCGGTAGCTTGTTCTGATACTCTATCCGCAGACGGTACTTCAGCTTCGTTAACCGTCGGAGGTGCTGCTGGACGCTCTCCTTTATTTGACGGAATAGAAGGAGCAGCTTCACCTGGAAATGCAGGCGGTTTCTCCTCACCACCCCGATTGCCAAATTCAACATTTTCCGAATCCAAACCGTTCAAATTCTCATAGAACTTCCCCATTCCATTGTCACCCAAAGCTAAAATATCCAAAGTGGTTTCCAAAGTACCCGTTTGATCGGAAGGCTGTGACCCTTCCAGTTGTGCCAAAATACTTTGGGTGCGATCTTTTGCAAAAATCAACAATTGCTCAATCCCAGTTTCATATTCTTCATAAGTATAAAAGGCTGTCGGATCATTTTTTACATATTCAGCAATACGTTCATTCATTTGAAGAACTCTTTTTTCAAACTGTCCAGATTCTACATAAGATGCGATATCGGCCAAATACGTATGATACATAGTTCGGTAAGTTTCATTTTGCAACCAGCTATTGATTAACGGACGCTCCTGCAAATTCTCTGTTGTCGGCTTGTCAATTGGAAAATTGATTGCTTCTGCTGCTGAAATCTCAAATGTACCAAACGATAAATTATAATCCCACGGTAAAATTTCAAATACCCCTTGGTTTTCATACAAATAATAGTTATGCAACATATGACCAGAATAATGATCTAAGTTCACCAAAAATGTATTCACTGCAAAGTACCGTGCAAATTCTTCTACATTCATCACCGATTCCAAATTTTCCCCAGTATCCATCGTTCGAATAAAATTGATTAACTTATTATAATCTTCTGTATTGGTTTGTTTAAATACAGCCGAACTTGTAATTTCTTCATATAATGAAACATCTTCTCCCTGATATACCAGACTCAATACTTTTGCATCGCCTTCCGGATCATCAAATGGTACTCCGTACTTGCTCTCTGGCTTATACAAATTCCCCTCAACAGTTTGATATACTCTTTCAATAAATGATTCCTCAATCGGCTCGACAAATAAATATAAACCCCATGTTTCACCATTTACAGAAATATTGGAAAACGCATGCATCGGTGTTGGCACATCCATATATTCCATCAACTCATAGGACATAAATTCCTTCAAATAAGTTGTATCCGACATATTATTGTTCAAAACAATTTTAGTCATCCCTTGATAATTTTGACCATCTATATACTCATCCAACTTGATTTTAAACGAAAAACGGTCGGTATTTGGATTATTTACAATTTGTGTCAGAGTTGAATTTCCTTTGGGACGAATACCTACATTCTCAAAACGTTCACCATTAATCACAACAGTTGCACTTGTATATTGCTCCTCCATTGCTGTATCCAACATATTTTGAAAATCATCTGGATCCATTTCAATTTGCACATCCATAATTTCATCAGATGAAATACTTGCAGTCACAGCTGCAGATTGTGAAGAAACCACTGTATAATCTTCAGTAAATGAAATATACCAGATATAAAGAGAAAGCAAAACGGCTGGTATAAAAATCAATCCAATAATGAGCCACCGTTTTTTTTGTATGTACATTCGACTCGCTCCTTATGCCATATATTCTCCGTTAAAGCTTACCATCATAACCTGATGTACCTTTGGCATATTTTGTAATTGATTGATGAATCCAGTATCCTGATTGTTCAGACGAACCTCAATGGTCAATTCTGTTCCGTTTACACCGTATAAAGTTTTAGACTTTAATAAGCTTCGTTTTACCGATTGACGCACATGATTTAACACTTGTTTTTCAGTTTCTTCATCTTCAACAGTTAACACAAGGACATATGGGTTTTCACGGGTTTTCTTATTGGAAAACACGACCAGCATAATTCCAATCACTATCGAGCCAATAACTGCAAGCGGAATCATTCCTGCACCAATTACAACGCCCATACTAATGGACCAGAATAAAAAGACAATGTCGGTTGGTTCTTTAATTGCTGTACGAAACCGAACAATAGACAATGCCCCAACCATACCAAGTGAAATGATAATATTCGAGCTAATTGCTAAAATCATAACACTTGTAATAACTGTCATCGCTACAAGACTCATGGAAAAGCTTTCTGAATACATCACACCATTAAATGTTTTTTTATAAATAAAATAAATAAATAAACCGACTGCAATTGAAAGAAAAAGCGCAATCAATATATCCGTAACCGTAAAGTTTGACATTTTGTCTAAAAAAGAGGATTTAAAAATATCTGAGAAATTAATTGTTGTATCATTCATATTATCCATTTTCTATCTCCATTCTAGCATACGAGATGCAACATATTTGGATATTGCACTGTATCTTCTTTGATTTAATTGAATACAATCCTTAATGAGATCCGGTAAATACGCATCATATTTGACCTCCAAAATAACATTCCCCTCATTCATTAAAGACATCATTGGAATTTCCGAATCAAAAAAACGTTGACTATAACGTCCACTTCGCACATCCCGATCGATTGTAATGCGAACATTGCCTGGTTTATATAAAAACACTTCTCTTTTATAGTCAACAATCGTTCGCGGTCGCAATAAGTTTTGCTTCCATTTGATATAAAACTCCACAAGCAATGGATCCTTCGTCTCTTTCATCCAATCCACATCCAGCCGCAAAATTCGTTCTACCTGTTCTTTTGTCACCGCTGCAGTTCGTTTATTCACCATTTGATTGATTTTTGACTTTTTCTCCAGTCGAATAAAATCTGGATTGTGATTATAATAACGCAAACGAAATTTTTCCCGTTTGAGTACACCAGCGAGCTTCTCAAGGACCGCTTGGTCATATACATTATCAAAATATATGCTACGAATTTTATAAGTTCCATCCTCTGAGGCAAAACGATCCCGTGACAAAATGTTTTTTAAATGATTTCGTAAAACCTGATAGTCACCTTCATGCATAAAAAATTTTACTTCGTGGCGATACTTTAATTTTTTTTGCTTCATTCCATTCACCTCCCAAACTTAATTTGAGCCATTTTTTGACTTGTTCATAATGTGAATATAGCACACATTCAAAACAAAAAAGGATTTGTAGCAGTTTGTGCCATAAATGTGTATAGGCTGTAAAAATCCATACAAATGACATAAAAATATTTAACAAATTTGTAACGAAAGATGGTTTAAGAGAAATATATCATTTTATTGAATTTCAAAGCAAAAAAGCTCTGAAAAGATCGGCTGTCTGTCTTTCCATCCCCTTGCCTTTTCAAAGCTTTCTATCGCTTATATTTCATATCTTCTTACATTCATTTAGTCATCAATTTTAAACTCAAATTCAATATAATTCTTTGCCTGATCCAACTGAAACTCCAATTGCTTCACTTGCTCTAGCTGATTCCAATAATCACCATTTCCCGTTTGTGCTTGCCATTTTATTTCATCTTCCAACATGTCGACTTCACTTTCCAATAAATCCAACTGCGCCAACATATCATATCCAGTCTGAAAATCTGCATCCCAGTTATTACTTGCCTTTAAAGCATTGGCCTGCTTTACAGCAGTTTCTACTTTTGTTTTCAACGTTTGAATTTGTGAACTATAGTTTTTCGTATTTGTCGTTGTACTGGTACTTGACTGGTCTGATGTATTGCCATTTGATGCCTCGGTTTGGGTATCTACAGTCGAATCATTGGTTAACGTATCCTCACTTGGTTCTTGCAGACCTAGGTCATCTTGTACACTGCCTTGTACATTTTCATTTTCCATAATTGGTGTATCCAACCCTGTTGTTTGTCCGTTTTGCGTTGTACAAGCGCCCAACAACCCTCCACTAACAAGCAATAATAATGCAATCACTTTTCTCATAGGAATATCCCTCCATCATCTTTCTTATATCCTTATCATGAAGCTTGGAAATGAAAATCAAAAGAATGCTTTGATAAAATTTTTCTCATTTCTTTCTTTTTGTTCAGATTTCATTCATGATATGATGGAGCCTATAAACTTGTTAAATGAAAGGAATGAACCTTATGAGTAAAAAATTAATCTTGGCAGAAAAACCTTCTGTTGGAAAAGATATTGCAAAAAATTTAAAATGCACTCAAATTGGAAATGGTTATATAGAAGGAAAACATTACATCATCACATGGGCACTTGGTCATTTGGTTACCTTAGCCAATCCTGAGGACTATGACAAAAAATACAGCAGTTGGAACTTAAATGAGCTGCCTATGCTGCCTAATCCATTAAAAACAGTGGTAATCAAACAAACTGAAAAGCAATTTCAAACCATTAAAAAGCAAATGCTTCGTAAAGATGTAAATGGCATTATTATTGCCACCGACGCCGGACGAGAAGGTGAACTGGTCGCGCGCTGGATTATTGAAAAAGCAAAGGTAAAAAAAACCATTTCACGTCTATGGATTTCATCTGTTACTGATAAAGCGATTCAAGAAGGATTTCGCAACTTAAAAGATGGTCGACAATATGAAGGACTGGCCAACAGTGCAAAGGCACGTGCTGCTGCCGATTGGTATGTTGGCATCAACGCAACAAGAGCACTCACAACCAAATTTAATGCACAGCTTTCATGTGGACGCGTGCAGACACCAACACTGGCGATGGTTGCTGCACGAGAAAACCAAATTAAAAACTTCCAGCCAAAAACCTACTTTATGTTAATTGCTGAAACCGAAAAAAACAGCTTTCAATGGATGCAAGAAAAAACGAATCAAACACAAACTTTTCAAGAGGAAAAAATCGACGCCATTCTCAAAAAATGTCAAAATCAGCCACTAAAAATTACCGATGTAAAAACAATTGTGAAAAAACAACAATCACCACAGCTATATGATTTAACAACACTACAGCAAGAAGCCAATTCACGGTTCAACTGGAGTGCAAAAGAAACCCTATCTATTTTGCAAAGACTATATGAACATTACAAAATCGTAACCTACCCACGAACTGACAGTCAATATTTGTCACAGGATATTGTACCGACATTAAAAGAGCGCTTAGAAGCAGTCAAAACAAAAGAAACATCCAAAGCCATTACAGCAATTATAAAAAATGGAATTTATCCAAGTAAGCATTTCGTAGACAATCAAAAAGTGACCGATCACCATGCCATCATCCCAACTGAAGAATATGTTCCAATGGTTTCGCTTTCTGACAAAGAACGCAAACTTTACAATATGATCATTACTCGATTTTTACAAGTGTTGATGCCTGCCTTTGTTTATGAAGAAACAAAAATTTTGGCACAAATCGGCAATGAATCTTTTCAACAAACGACAAAACAAACTGTTCAGCTTGGATGGAAAAGCTTACAGACAAAACAGGAAGAAAAACAAAAGAAAATTTCCTTTCAAATCGGAGATACCATTGCGGTTCAAACTTTAAAAAAGAAAAGCAATCAAACTACACCACCGCCCTTTTTCACTGAAGGAACATTGCTTGAAGCAATGGAAAATCCGACAGCTTTTATACAAGAAAACGATAAACAAATAAAATCCATTTTACAAAAAGCTGGGGGAATCGGGACGGTTGCAACACGAGCAGATATTATTGAAAAACTATTTCATTCTTTTTTGATTGAGAAAAAAGGAAATACAATTCATACAACGCAAAAAGGTCGCCAGCTTTTACAGCTTGCACCAAAAGATTTAACCTCTCCTGCTTTAACCGCTGCTTGGGAACAACAGTTGACTGCCATTTCTAAAAATCAAAAAAACATAAACGAATTTTTAGAAGAAATACAGCAGTATACCAAAAGCATAGTGTCCGAAATTAAAAAAAGTGATGCAACTTTTCGTCATGACAATATCACATCAACCAAATGTCCGAGCTGTGGTAAGCTGATGCTAAAAGTCAATCATAAAAAAGGTACCATGCTGATCTGCCAGGATCGAGAATGCAACACAAGAAAAACCATTTCGCATACGACAAATGCCCGTTGTCCCGAATGTAAAAAGAAAATGGAACTACGCGGCGAGGGGGATGGAGCAACCTTTGCCTGTGTATGCGGCTATCGTGAAAAGCGCAACCATTTCATTGAACGCAGAAACAAAGAGAAAAATTCTAAAGCATCCAAGCAAGATGTTTCACGCTATTTAAAAAATCAGAATAAAGAACAAGAACCGCTGAACAATCCATTTGCTGACTTTTTCAATCAATTCAAATCAAGATAAAATTGATTAAATAATTCCCAATTCCCTTTTGTGTTCCCGGATACTAAAATCCGTATCCCGATGTAGATTTATCCATTAGGGGACATAAAATGAAGCTCCACCTCAATCTCGGCGGTTAATTTCTCTTGGAGTTTATCTCTTAGCTTTGTCATGGTTGGTCGTGCCTTTTCTGCTCGTAGACATAAGAAAAGAGCAGCCGTTTTCTTGATTGAAAATAGCTGCTCTAGGTTGATGTATTCAGTTGTTTAAGCTGGTAGCTGACTGTTCGATAAATCGGAATTTATTTTAGCCGATAAATACATTATAAATCACAACTATATACACAAACAAAGCTGTCATGAAGGTAAGAATAAATCCGTTGTTATCTCTGCTATTCTTATATTCCACACTTCTCAACAGCAATAAAGTGGCAAGTGAAATAAGCATAACAGGATTTGATATGTCGAATGATAAAATTCTTAATAAACCTAATCCTGCAAAAATAATGGTGACTACAGATAGTATGATTTTTATAAATTTCAGAATGGACACTCCTTTCATAAAACTCCCTCTTTCTTTTTATGTGCCGTGATAATGGTATAACTATATGCGTTCACCGTTATGATGCAGTTGTCTGTACTGATATACCAATTTTTTCCTCTTCTTTCTATAATATGCCTCTGACGAACCGATTTGCTTCTTACACCATTCAACAACATGGTCTATATCCAACGACAGATTTCTTCTGATCCGTTCTGTTCCCAATTTAGTCGTATGAATTTTATCGAAATTTTTCAGCAATTCCTCACCATTGTCCATTTTAATATCCCTCTTTCTTTTTATATGATACAATGCTCCTCTGCTTTTCTACAAGGTAAGCTGTAGTCTTTTGCTGGAAACGCAAAATTGAATTGGGACTTAAATAATAAAAACACAGAGCAAAAGTATGGAGCTATCCAACAGCTTTTTGCTCTGTGTTTAACGAAATCTGGTTAGGATAACATCAATCAATCTCAATAATATCATTATGCCAAATAAAAAAATAAAATAATATAGAATTTATGTTCATATTTTTTAAATACTATATACAATAAAATTTGTTTTTTTGATCTATTCAATACTGAGTGAGAAATTTATAAAAAAGTAGGTGTTGCAAATGATTATTGCTTTTACACACATCAAAAAATCCAGCCTCATGCTTTTATACTAACTTTCTTACAAGAAGATAACCTCATCTACCATACAAATTATGGCATCAATAATCGATTCCCCAATACTATAACTTGGTAAAATATAATTTTTCTACATCATCAAGACCTATTTGGCGTACATCTTCTCCATGCATTTGGAGGAAAATTTTCTTTATTTCTATAATCAACAAAAATGTCACACTGACGATTGCATAGTTGTGTATCTCAATGCCACTCCATCTGCTCCTTGAATCCATTTCAAAACACGAAGCTTATTTTTCTGCCTGTTTCTTTTCAAATATAACTATAACAATAGATTTCTATAAACTGTTGTATATCAACATATTTCAATCTATCAAATTTTTATTCTACCTACCGACTTAAATATAGTGACCCATTTTTATACATTTTGCTCACTTGGTAGTATAGAAAAGAAGTCTGTGAAATACAAAACCCCCTGTCTGTAAAATAAGATGAACACTTTAAGACTTTATACATAACATGATATAAGCATATATGTATGGAGGTAACAATCAATGAACGATAAACAAATCGAACAAGCAAAAAATACTTATATAGGTAGACTATTTACATTGGGTGGATCTACACTGTTTTTCATTGGCTCATTAATCGCTGCAATTGTGGGTTATCAAGCATATATAGATGCAGTGAATGCCAAACAAACAGAATGATACCGATACAAAATAAAAAATCCATTTGTGACCCTCTTTTACAATTCATCTACATACATACTTAGCTGTTACACCAAACTTTACAAGGAACAAAATAGGTATTCTAAAATATAACGTTCATAAAGTCAAAAGAGACGAACAAAATATAAAACTTTATGTGAAATTTTGCCTCATCATGATACAGCCTCATTTTCACATAAAAAAAGCGATTCCCATATTAAAAATAAAAGACAATAATGGTAGAATTTAATTTTTCACATAGCATTCACCCAAAAATTCATGATTTTTGATGGTTGTTTATGCTAAACTATTAAAAAGGGGGAATGCAGTACATGAAAATTCGTTATCAAATCAATGCTTATGACTATATTGCCTTTCAGATGTACCACGCTATGCATAAACCTTTCTATAAAAGAATGATGCTGCTGACCCGAATCATTCCAAGTGTTTTTTTATTGCTTATTCCAATCTTTTTATCTCTTTTTACACAAACAGAATTTTGGTCATCCATGCTTTGCTATACGCTGCTTGCCTTGCTCTGGTATTTTGGTTATCCACCCGCGGCCAAGTGGATGCTCAAACAAAAATTAAAAAAAATCATTCAACGGGAAAAAATGTTTGAAGAGGCTAAAGTTTATATTCTCAGCTTTACAAATGACGGAATCCATGAAACACATAATGATTCACATACTAAGGTTCCCTGGGAAAAAATTCATCATGTTGCGGAAACAGACAAGCATATTTTTATTTATTTCAATCCGTTTTCTGCGATCATTGTTCCGAAAAAGGCATTAAAAACAAAGGAAGATCAAAGCGCTTTCCGAGAAAAAATTTTAAACAAAAAAGAGAAGAAATAATGCCTATACACATGTCCAATCCTCATCAACCATTGAAGAAGTGAAATTTGTCAACCCAATTATTTCAAACTTAAAATGGGTAAAGAAATTTTTCTTAGCTTTACTTATCCAAAACATATAGCTGGTTTTATTATTTAGCAACAAAAGTTTTTCTGCTTTAAAATCTGAAACAGAGAATATGCTGTCAAAATCCGACTGACCGAAGTCGGACAAGCCAGCTATGAAAAAACACTGCACCACCTACTTGGCAGATAAACCAGTCCAAATATATTCAAGCAAGTTATTTTTATAGCCGAATTGCCTTTGTTATCCAAGTGACCATCCACAGTGAGAACATGCTGACCATGTCTTTTCACTGTGGCATTGTACAGGGAAAACCTGTAAACAACCTACCAGATTGCCTAGTACATGAACAAAGTCAGCTTGCCTACTGCAAAGAATATTTCTTTATATATCAGATGGTTGTCTGCACCTACCTAAATGAACACAATTATTCTATATCATATGTATATCACATAAACAGCCTACAAATGTTAAAATGGGAGGCAAATCCTATATATGGACAGACCAATCTTTTAAAAAATGCTTGCATAAACATAAAACCCAAGAAAGTCAGAACCGTACTTACTTAAGAACATAAGCCAGTTTGGGCAAAGTTATTTACCAATGAAGTTTTTAACAAACAGCTTCTTTCCATAAAAAACGTCCAATTTATTGCTAGCAACAACAATTATAGATAAGCAGAAACGAGCGCATGGATAGCGGCTTTACCTCGCTATGGACTTAACGTTGCACATCTACATTTTTCTGATACTACCCCTATTACAGAAATCATTATATCTCAAACCTTTTCTGCTGCCTTCATCTTTTTTATATCTGCATCGAAAAGATATAAATTAGAATTTCCAAAAACGGAATACATGAAAATCAATATTACCTGCAGCAAACTACAGCAATAAAATTACCTATACCACCTTGAACATATTTCTTTTCAATCTTTTTTAAGTTCGAAACATTTGTGCAGCCTTGATTGCCTGTTTCCAGCCAGCGGTTAAAGTATTTCTTTGTTCTATCGACATGCTTGTTTCAAAATGGGCATCCATATTCCATTGACTGGCAATTTCCTCTGTTCCTGACCAATAACCAACTGCAAGCCCAGCTAAATAAGCAGCACCCAATGCAGTCGTTTCATTCACAACCGGGCGCTCTACTGGCACTTGCAAAAGATCACTTTGAAACTGCATTAAAAAATTATTTTTCACAGCACCGCCGTCTACACGTAATGATTTCAAACGAATTTTAGAGTCCGCCTCCATTGCCTCCAATACATCTTGCGTTTGGTATGCCAATGATTCCAATGTTGCACGAATCAAATGCTCCTTTGTCGTTCCACGTGTTAAACCAAAAACCGCACCACGTACTGAACTATCCCAATAAGGTGTACCTAAACCAACAAAAGCGGGCACAACATACACTCCTTCCGTCGAATCGACACGTGTAGCATACAATTCACTGTCTGCTGCTGTTTTTAACATTCGTAAACCATCACGCAACCATTGAATGGCTGAACCAGCAACAAAAATACTGCCTTCCAACGCATAAACCACCTCGCCATTTAAGCCCCAAGCAATGGTTGTCAACAACCCATTTTGTGAACGTACAGCTTGCTTTCCGGTATTCATCAACATAAAACAACCTGTACCATATGTATTTTTTGCCATACCCTCAGTAAAACAAGTTTGTCCGAATAACGCTGCTTGCTGATCACCCGCCGCACCTGCAATTGGAATCTGGCAACCAAAAAAATGCTGTTCTGCCGTATAAGCATAAATTTCCGAAGATGAACAAACCTGAGGTAGCATGCATTTTGGTATATCTAAAATGTCCAACAACTCATCATCCCAAGCTAGTTTATGAATGTTATATATCAATGTTCGAGATGCATTGGAATAGTCGGTCACATGTGCCTTTTTATCCGATAGCTTCCAAATAATCCAAGTATCCATTGTGCCAAATAGCAGTTGACCAGATTTTGCTTTTTCACGTGCACCTTCAACATGATCCAGTATCCATTTGATCTTAGTTGCCGAAAAATACGCATCAATCAAAAGTCCAGTCTTATCCCGAAATATTTTTTCATATCCTTTGTGCTTGAGTTCTTCACAAATTTTGGCACTCTGACGTGACTGCCAAACAATTGCTGGATAAATGGGCAATCCACTTTCCCTATCCCACACTACGGTTGTTTCTCGCTGATTTGTAATTCCAATCCCAGCAATTTGATCTGGCTTGATTCCCGATTCAATCAAACAAGTTGTACAAACCGACAAAATGCTACCCCAAATTTGGTTGGCATCATGCTCCACCCAACCTGGTTGCGGAAAATATTGCGTAAATTCACGCTGTGCCAAATGAACAATCTGACCTTCGCGATTAAATAAAATGGCGCGAGAGCTTGTCGTTCCTTGATCCAATGCCAAAATATATGTCTCCATGCTAAACTTCCTCCTGTTTTTTTCTTTTACCTTCAATGTAAATGATTTTTCAGGAAAAGGATACAAATATACCGGAAAATATAGATATTTTTTCATCGCAATACCATTTTCCATAAGAAAGCAAATATTTAGATACAATATTTTTATAATTAAAATATATTCTGTCAAAGATATAATCATGATTTAAGAAAATTTGACTGTATGGATAAAATTATACTACCTGATAATACTTTTTACTGTTTCTATAATTCTGCGGAAAATTTTTAAAAATTTTCATTTAAATATGAATAATTTTGCCTATTTAATACCTATTTTTACAATCAGGGAATTGTATGTAAAAAACAGAAAAATGTTTAATCTTTCTTATAGACAAGTACAGCATCGTTGTTTGTAATGGTTTTCATACATATCAATTTATCAATTAATGACAAAAAACGATAGATAAAATATATAACACCCCTGTCAGCTTCCAGTTGATTTTCACAATTTTACATCCGTGTTCACACCTGAAAAAATCTTGCCCTTCGGAAAATAGACTTCTTGTGGTATACAACATTTACTCCAGTATAAAAAACATCTGTCTTGATATCTGGCACTATATGCATCAATTTGCTAATCTTTTTCATAAGCGATCTCCCATCCTTAAAGCTGTAACCCATTGCCTTTGTCTTTCTTTTTCCCTATTGGCAAAAATTCAGTAGTGGATGGTGGCACTCATAGAACGGTTCATCTTGCTGTTAACTGGCTCGGCTGGATTTTGCTATCTACTATGTTATATGCTTTATTAGTTGTCCTAAAACTTTTCCTATATCTTCTTCAATACAAATAGATTTTTGTGTAATTTCTACTGGAACATAGGCTTCTGACAGATTGATACAAGCATAAGTCGCTTTTGGATTTTGATAAGTCATTTGCCAAAAAGGATATTTAATAATTCCCGGCGTATTGCTGCCTACTCCCAATTCCAAATACAAGATTTTAAGTCCTTTATGTCTGTGTAAAAAATCCTGATACCTATCAGCCGCCTTATGCCAACCACTATCTTCTACAAAGGTAGCATCCGCTCGTAAATTCATAGACATAGGTGCACCACAAATGGGACAGTATGGAACCAATTCTGATGGAATACGCATATTCTTTTGCTTAGCAACCATTTTCCTGACAACAGCTTCATTATTATATGTTCTATTGTGGCAAGGCTTGGAACACTGCCATAACCCATAATCTCCTTGGGTGTAAAACAGCCTGTTCCCATCAAATCCAGTTTTCTGAAAACAATGGTCTACATTGGTTGTAAGGACAAAATAATCTTTGCCTTGCACCAGTGTAAGCAAATCATCATACACTTTTTTGGGTACTTGTTCATAGCGGTTAATATAAATATACCGGCTCCAATAGGCCCAGTATTCTTCCAGCGTTTTATATGGATAAAATCCTGCTGAATACATATCCTGAAACCCATATTTTTCAATAAAATCTGGGAAGTTTTCTTCAAAACGTCTGCCAGAATAGGTAAAACCAGCAGAGGTAGACAATCCTGCTCCTGCTCCAACTAAAATGGCATCCGATAAATTGATTTTTTTTGCAAGCTGTTCAATCTGCTCTAAGTAATCTTTTGTATATTTTATAATCGTTGTCTTTGAAAACATTAAAAACCACCTCCAAATCATTCTGATTTTTTTGTTGGTATTCTTTTACCGTTCGAATGGCAATCTCTGCTGCTTTTTCATTTGGAAAATGAAACTCTCCTGTGGAAATACAGCAAAAAGCAACACTTTTCAGATTGTAAGTCGCTGCAAGATCTAATCAGGAAGAATAGCAGCCTGCCAGTAACTCACAATCTCTTTTTGTGACTGTACTATGGATCATTGGACCGACTGTATGTAAGACATAGCGGCATGGAAGATTATAAGCTTTTGTGATTTTTGCTTTGCCTACCTGTTCTGCTGTCTTTTGTTGTTCCATAATATGGGAACATTCCAGTCGAAGCTGTATACCTGCAGCAAAGTGAATTGCATTGTCTATACAACCATGACCAGGAACAAAACAGCCAAGCATTGCACGGTTTGCGGCATTTACAATGGCATCCACCAAAAGCCGGGTAATATCTCCTTGCCATAAATAAATTCCTGACTGTATTGGGGACAAATCTGCCAAAGTGACAACACCTTTTTTGGCTTGTTCCTCCGTCAAATATGCGTTCTGTACAGTTATGAATTCTTTTGAAATAGGCCTAGGAGGGCGTATATTCATTAGAGCACGCAGCAAGCTTTTCTGTGCTTCTTCATCTGTGGGAATATCTATTTCTTTTAAATTGTTCTCTTCGTTTTTCAAGTATTCAATCAGGTAAACTCTTCGTTCTCTCTGTATCATAGCTTTCTCCTTTCTATCCGCCTCGCTATTAGACAGATTTCTTCACATTTTCCATAATGCAAACGATACTTCTGCTGTATCTATGCAAGATAGAGCTAAAATGTTCCTAACGATTTTGCGGACGAGCATAGGGGTAGCGTTTATAACTATTGCATTCATCTATAATACAAAAATGCATGCCATTTCTCCAAACGAAAACCGTTTATAGAAAAATTGGCTGACTGCTTAAATCGAAAGAATTCTTCGCTTCCCTTATCAATTTGGTATACAATCAGAGCCGTTTGACTTTCAATGGTCAAGATAAATTTTTGCCAGATCAGGATTTTTCTTAAAGATCTCTGCAGAACACTTCTGATCAAATTCCTGCTTCTTCCCTCGCATAGTTAAGAAATATTAAGCCTCCTACCACCCAACATAATGTCAATCACACAAATAACTGATAAATGATTTTCATCCGTTGTGGCAAAGATAACCAAATGAATATTCTGCTGTAAAATCTGTAAATATTGCTTTCGTTCATGTTCCCTTTTACAAAAAGCCTCTGTGTTTTTAGGACAGAGGCTTCTATATCGGATCGAATTATTCGGCTACTACAGAAATTCTCTGCTGGATATGGTTTCCACTTACGACTTCATCTACCATAGCCACCGCATAATCTGCATAGCTGATTATACTTTCTCCTTTAGAGTTCAATGTCAATTCCTCACCACCCAAAATGTACTTTCCAGTCTTGGCTCCGTCAGCCTGAAAATCTCCAGCAGGGCTGATATATGTCCACTTCACATCATTTCTGGTGCGGAGTTCATCAAGAGCTTTTGCCATATTAGAAGCCAATGGCTTGAAAATGTCTGGAAAGTCTGCGCTGTCCATTACCTGTACCGTATGCTCTGGGTTTACATATAAACTGCCAGCACCGCCAACAACCAAAAGTCTTATTTCTTTACCACTTACAAGATCGCAAAGATGTTTCAGGGAAGTGCTATGTTGTGACAGAGTTTCCGGTGTCCATGCACCAAAAGCGTCAATCACGACATCAAAGCCTTCCAAATCAGAAACGGTCAGGTCAAAAAGGTCTTTCTTAATAACCTGTGTAGCCGCTGACTGATTTTCATCACGTACGATTGCGGTAACGTTTATCCCTCTCTCTACAGCTTCCTGAACGATTCGCTTTCCTGCTTTACCATTTGCACAAACAACTGCGATTTTCATAATGATTACCTCCAATTTTGATTTTCATATTGTGTTTTTCTGTTTGCAAAATTATAATACAACCGTAAGGATTAAACGTAAAGTAAGCACTTTATTGTTCTATAGTAACATTTTAGAAACTATTAGAGAAATGAGGAAAGGTTATGAAAAAAGAACTGCCAGTTTGTCCAGTAGAAACAACTTTAATGCTTATTAGTAATCGTTGGAAAGTCCTGATTATTCGTGACTTATTGGGTGGTACAAAACGGTTTGGAGAATTAAAGCGATCTGTCGGAAATATATCTCAAAAGGTGTTGACCGCAAATTTACGCACAATGGAAGAAAGCGGGCTTCTTACCAGAAAGGTTTACCCCGAAGTACCGCCACGAGTAGAGTATACACTGACAGAAACAGGTTATAGCTTAAAGCCAATTTTAGATGCTATGGATGCGTGGGGAACTAGATATAAACAGAAAAACAGCTAAAAAAAGATCGGAGCAAGTTTGGAAATCATTTGTTCCGATATTTTTTCTTTTAGAGGAATATTTTTCTGGAATCATGAGGATAAACTGCCTATCAAATACATGCTCAAGACAATTACTAATGGACACAAGCCGTTCTATGTCATTTTAATGACATGAATTCTTTTGTAAATGCAAAACCATCCATTTTCGATTTGCATGCTACAAAACAAAAGATCAAAGTTTTATCTCTTTACAACAGACAAGAGAATTTTAAAAAGCTACCCGTTCATATGACAAATTTCCTTTCAGAAAGATGCTCAAAACGCCCCTTTTCCAATTCTTGACTATACGATAATCATCACATATTATGGCAAACAATCGTTGATATCTTATAAATTCCTCACAAAAATTCGTCTTTTGTATCAAAAACAGTAACACCAATTTTATATCTGATACAAAAGATTTTATGAATACAATCATCTATACAATATATGAAATTTTTTGATTTGATATCCATAAATTTATTTCGTCATGTTATCGAATCCATTACAAAGGTTTGATTCTGATTTTCTTTTTTTCATAACAAAACCTGCCTCTTTCAATGAGACAGGAGATTTTAGCTTTCATTTTATAATTCTTTGACAATGCGAACCACATTTTCTGCATAAAAACCATATTTTTTCACAAGCAAGTTGCCTGGTGCGGATTCTCCGAAACGATCAATGCCTAAAACATAGCCTTCGGTTCCAGCATATTTATGCCAACCTAAAGTTGCACCCATTTCTAAAGTTACACGCTTGGTGACTTCTTTTGGTAAAACAGATTGACGGTAACTGTCAGATTGCTTTTCAAATAAATCCCAAGATGGCATGCTAACAACACGAACAGACATTCCTTCCTTTTGTAAAATGGCTTGTGCTTGAACTGCTAAACTAACTTCTGAGCCTGTTGCGATCAAAATGGCATCAATGGTATTTTTCGCTTCTTTGCTGACAATGTAAGCACCACGCTTCACATTTTCATAGCAATCTGTTGTACCTGCTAAAGTCGGTAAGTTTTGCCGAGTTAAAACCAACGCTGTCGGTGTATCAATAGATTCAACTGCCAGACGCCATGCTGCAACAGTTTCGTTTGCATCTGCTGGACGAATAACACTTAACCCTGGCATCGCACGAAATGCCGCCAAATGCTCAATCGGTTCATGTGTTGGCCCATCTTCCCCAACTGCAATGCTATCATGGGTAAAAACAAAAGTTACTGGCAGTTTCATCAGTGCCGATAAACGCATGGCTGGACGAATGTAATCAGAAAATACAAAGAAGGTTCCACCGTATACCTTTATTCCACCATGCAATGCCATCCCGTTTAATGCAGCTCCCATCGCAAACTCACGAACACCAAACCAAATATTTCTACCATCATAACTATCTGGTAAGAAATCTTTTTCATTTTTTATCAATGTTTTGTTAGAACCTGCTAAATCAGCACTGCCTCCGATAAATTGTGGCAACGCTTTCGCCAATTCATTGATAACCTCTCCACTGACATTTCGTGTCGCATGAAAAGATCCGGTTTCATAGACTGGCAATACAGTTTCCCAATCCAAAGTAAACTTTCCAGATACAGCATTTTTAAGCTGGGCTGCCTTTTGGGGATGCATTGTTTCATAGTCTGCAAACATTTTTTGCCACTTCGCTTCAGTTTCTGCTCCACGCTGAATGGCTTTATTTTCAAAATCTGCATAAACCTCCTCTGGCACAAAAAAAGGTTCATGTGACCATTGATAAGCTTCTTTTGTTAGAACTGTTTCCTCTGTACCAAGTGGTGCGCCATGTACAGCAGATGTACCCGCCATATTTGGAGAGCCATAACCAATAACGGTACGAACTTCGATTAAAGTTGGATGATCTAAATCAGCCTTTGCCTCTTCAATTGCCTGTAAAATAGCTGATAAATCATTTCCATCCTCTATACGAATATATTGCCAACCATATGCTTCGTAACGTTTGGAAACAATTTCGGTCATCGATTGAGATAAATCGCCGTCCAAAGAAATTGAATTGGAATCATAAAGCACAACAAGCCTGCCCAATTTTAAATGTCCAGCTAATGACGAGGCTTCAGAAGAAACTCCTTCCATCAAATCTCCATCACCAACAATTGCAAACGTATAATGATCTATAATCGGAAACTGATCTTGATTATAGGTTGCAGCCAAATGACGTTCTGCCATCGCCATCCCAACAGCCATGGAAATCCCTTGTCCAAGCGGACCTGTTGTTGCTTCTACCCCGACTGTATGACCATATTCTGGATGCCCTGGTGTTAAACTGTTCTCCTGACGAAATTGTTTTAAGTCTTCAATTGTCAAACCATAGCCACTTAAATGCAGCAAGCTGTATAATAACATCGAGCCATGCCCAGCAGATAGAATAAAACGATCACGATTTAACCAGGTTGGATTTTTGGGGTTATGGTTCATTGCATGGGCAAATAATGCATAACCCATTGGTGCAGCACCCATCGGCATTCCTGGATGTCCAGAATTGGCTTGATTAATCGCATCAATCGATAATGTACGAATTGTATCAATTGCAATTTGTGAAATTTGATTTGACATAAAATCCATTCTCTCCTTTATATTAATTTTCCTTTTATTTTTTCTTTTGTAGATTTTTTAATTTCTGAGGGGTTACATCATTGCCATCCGGATCAATGACCTTCATGGATTTTAAAGTTGTAAGAAAATTTGTTCGAAATTTTTTCAAATAAAGCGCTCGAAGCTTTTTTTGCTCGACTGTTTCACTTGCAGTTAATCCGACAGTTTTGGCTTTTTTTGCCAGTTCATTAATTCTAGTTATCAGCTCATCTTTTGGCATTTTGTCACCCACCTTTCTCATGCATGTTTTATTATACAACATTTTTAGGCAATTTAAGAAAAAATCACATAGGATTTTTTGAAAGATAAACTTTATAAGACTGAGACAAAACAAGCATCCTGATATGCATCAATGAATACGAGTATTTAAATAATCCCATTTTAAATATAAAAAGACAAAAAGATGGAAAACTTTATGTAAAATTTTATATCGTCGTTCATTTTTTCTTTGAATCAAATCCTTTTTGCTCATCTGAATCCCTTATCTTTTGATCTATACTTCGCAAATCTTTATACATACTGCTTTTTCTTTATCCTTGTTTTTATATTTCTTGACATATAACTTAATTCAGCACCAGATCACGAACTTACGTTTGTTATTTTATATGTAATTATGATATAATTTCCTATATGCATAAGAATGGGTGGGGAAAAATGGAAAAACTGACAAAAAGACAAAAAGAAATTTATTTATTTTTAGAGCATTTCATTTATCAAAACGGATATCCACCTTCAGTTCGTGAAATCGGAGAAGCAATTGGCTTGGCGTCCAGTTCCACCGTTCACGGTCACTTAGATCGATTGGAAAAAAAAGGGTTTATCCGTCGAGATCCGACAAAACCACGTGCCATTGAGCTGTTACAAGAAGATGCGCCAACACAGCAAATGAAAAACACAATATTTATTCCAATTTTGGGAAAAGTAACAGCCGGGCAACCCATTACAGCTATTGAAGACATTGAATCCTATTTTCCGCTTCCAACGGAATACGCACATTTGGATGGACAAATTTTTATGCTTCATGTCGTTGGTGACAGCATGATAAATGCTGGAATTTTTGACGGGGATTTGATTATTGTCAAACAACAGACAACAGCAGTCAATGGTGATATTGTCGTTGCAATGACCGAAGAAAATGAAGTAACGGTTAAACGCTTTTATAAAGAAGATGATTATTTTCGTCTTCAACCAGAAAACGATGCCTTGGAACCCATTTTATTAAAACAGATAGAAATTATCGGGAAAGTGATCGGCGTTTTCCGTAACATATCCTAAATATAAGATAGATTTCTAAACTTCTAGCCTTTTATCTATGGGGGTACATCTCATCATCTATTATTTTTCCAAAATAAAAAGATTCCATACTTCAGGATCAGTCAACCCAATCATTTTATTTTCTACCACTCTTTTCTTAGTTTATTTACTGAAATTTTCAGAATAATTAAGGAATTTTTGGCTGAAAAAATGCTAATTGAAACGCAGTTTTCTGATTTCTGAATCATGTGCATAAATAAAATACTTGTGGCTGAAAAAATCCAATGTAGGATCCATATTTTGCGGTAAAACTGTAGTTTCCTTAAGAAAAATAAACCAAATGCAAAGAAGTCCTTTTTGTCCTTTTCTTTTTAAACCATATAAAAAATGCAAATCAATGACTTCTCATTCATTTGCATTTTCTCATCTTTAAGTCCGTATTTTATTCTTCTTTAAATAATTCAGTAGAAAGATAACGTTCTCCTGTGTCTGGCAAAATAACTACAATCGTCTTTTCTTTGTTTTCTGGCTTTTGTGCCAAAGTTTTTGCCGCAAAAAGCGCAGCCCCAGATGAAATACCAACCAATACCCCTTCTAATTTTGAAATTTCACGCGCTGTCTGAAATGCATTTTCATTAGATATTGGAATAATTTCATGATAAATTTCAGAATTTAAGGTATCTGGTATAAAACCTGCCCCAATGCCTTGAATTTTATGCGATCCCGCTTTTCCTTGAGTTAAAACAGGCGAATCAGATGGTTCGATCCCATATATTTTTATATTTGGATTTTTTTCTTTCAAATATTTACCAACGCCACTAATGGTTCCGCCAGTTCCAATCCCAGCTACAAAAATATCCACAGTTCCATCCGTATCTAACCAAATTTCCGGACCTGTTGTTTGATAATGAATTTCAGGATTCGCCAAATTGGAAAATTGCCCTGGTGTAAACGCATTAGGAGTTTCTTTTGCAAGCTCTTCCGCCTTGGCAATGGCTCCTTTCATTCCTTTTGAACCTTCTGTTAAAACAACCTTCGCTCCATAAGCTTTCAACAAATTTCTACGCTCTACGCTCATTGTTTCTGGCATTGTCAAAATTAATTGATAGCCTTTGGCAGCAGCGACAGAAGCCAATCCAATCCCAGTATTACCACTGGTTGGTTCAATAATCACAGAATCCTTTTTCAATAGTCCTTTTTCCTCAGCCGTTTTGATCATATGGTTGGCAATACGATCCTTTACACTGCCTGCAGGATTAAAATATTCTAATTTTGCCAATAAAGTTGCTTCAAGTTGATGATGTTTCGCATAATTTCTCAATGCCAATAAAGGTGTTTTTCCAATCAGTTCGGTTACATTTTGGTAAATTTTTGTCATGTTTCTCCTCCAATTTTTTATAATTCCTATATGATTAATAAGAAAATTGTATTTCAGTTTTTTTGTTTTGTCAATCAAAAAGTCGAGGAATTTTTCTTTCCTCGACTTTTTGATTATTTCAACTTAAACTGATTAATTTTCTTGTACAAATTATCAATAGAATTTTTGATGTCTTTGGTTGAAGAATTGACCGTTTCCATTGTTGCGAATGTTTCTTCTGTAGTCGCAGAAAGTTCTTCAGCAGATCCAGCAGAATTCTCAATATCTTTTACAATGGCCTTTACAGACAAATTAATATTCTCAGATGAATTTTGAATGTCTTGAAAAACAGTATCCACTTCACTGACGCGATCTTTCGTTAATCTAGCCTTTTCAGTAATTTCCACAAAGACGCTGCTGCTCTGTTCCATTTTCGTTAAATTTGTTTCAAAAGCTACCATACTATGTTCGATTAAATGAGATACATCATCCGTTTTATTTTCAATTTCACCCATAAATTCAACAATCTTCACAACTGCATTGTTTGTCTCTTCAGATAGTTTCCGCACTTCAGTTGCAACAACTGCAAAACCTTTTCCATGCTCCCCTGCACGTGCAGCTTCAATGGATGCATTTAAAGCGAGTAAATTGGTTTGATCTGCCATATCTTTAATTAAAGAAATTACATCACCAACCGTTTTTACATTTTTTTGCAATTCAACGGTAGAATTCATCACATTTCCTAAAATTCCATATTTTAAATCATTTAAATTTTGAATCACTTGATCAATTTCATTTCGACCATTTTGTGCATACATCAATGATTCATCGGAAATCGTTAATGTATTTTTTACAGCAGATACACCTTGCTGTAATTTGCTAACCGTTTCATTCAAATAATGAGCAATTTCCTGTGATTTCACCGATGTATCCATTGAATCTTTGGAGAAAGAATCTACAAGTTGTGCAATGGTTTCAGTAGCCGTTGTTGTTTGATCTGAAGAATCTTCCAATGCTGCTATTTTATTTTCGATATCTGCAACGATTTTTTGGATTTCACTAAGCACTTCAACCATATGCAGTCGCATTAAGCAAACTTGTTTTCCTAAATCATTCAATTCATCTTTTGTATCCAAATGAACTTTTTTGCTGAAATCACCATCTGCAAATCTTTTCGTATCCTGTAATAATTGACGAACTGGTTTTAAAATCGAACGAATTACAAAATAATTTAAAACAATGGCAACCAAGATAGAAACAAGCCCAACCGTAATAGAAAAAACTTGGACACTGTCAATTTGTTTCAGTAGATTAGCAGATTCTGTAATCGTTTGGGAAGATATAGTGGTTTTTATTCTTGCAAACTCTTGATTTACAACAACCAAAATTCCTATATACATAATCACCAAAATGACAATCACCAATGAAATCTTTTTTGCGATTTTTAAATTTTTCAAGCAACTGCACTCCATTCATTCTATAGTATAAATTTCAAACCCATCCAAAACATAGCATACAACTATCATAACAAAAAAGCTTTCATATTACAATTGTTTATTTAGGTCTTAAGACTCATTTTAATAGAATAAAAAATTTTCTTCGTTTATAGCTTACTGGTATGAGGCAGACACACATTTTTATTTTATCCATACAATAATATAACCCATTCATAAAATGATAAAAAGCAAAACCGGAGGTGTCCAATGCCTGTATCTGTTATTTTTAATCAAATTAATACAAATAGTTTAGCTAAAAATTCCAGCATCAACAATGGGCAAAACAATCAGCAAGATTGGACATTTCAGGCAAAATTTAATTATGGACTCGGAATGACCGTCGGTATCAACAATATTATTGGAAATGCAAATTTTAATATTGATGCAGATGCCATTGATTTTCCCGTTGCAGATCCGGAAGTATTCAATCCTCAGCCAAATATTCAGTTTTAAACTTTCATATAAGGAGGTTAAACAAATGCAGATTTGCATTTCCTTTCAACAAATTCAAATCAACCAAATGGAGGCAAACTGCGCAGTTTCCAATGGTGAAAATAATTTGCAAAGCTGGGATTGGCAAGGAAAATATAATTTTGGCATTGGAATCACATCAGGTGTCAATTACTTGATCAAAAATTTAAATACCATATATGATCAGGACATCATTGATCAAAACTACAACAATACACAATATAATAATCCACAGCCAAATATTCAAATGTGAGGCGTTGCCTTTTATGAACATAGAGTGGGCAAATATTCATATTACACAAATGATTGGCAATACTGGTGTATTTATTGGAAACAATCAAGCCGGACAATGGTATACAAACACAAAAACAAATATGGGGTTTGGATATTTAGCCGGAAAAGGAAATGTTTTCCTCAAAAATCAGCATACAATATATGACAATGATGGAATTGATTTTTCAGCCCCCTCATCCGAGTCCTCATAAGCTTAATTTTTTTGGATCTTTTCCTCAATTAAACTTTGGAGCCAATCTGGAATTTCTTCTGGTTGTCCTCCAGACATGCGAAAATCACCGCGATCATTGAGCAGCGTCTTTAAGTCTGACAATGCATTTTCGTTCCCGGTCACATTGCCAAAACCCTGATTTTGCTTTTTTTCACTTTGGAACTCCATCGGAAAATTGTTGCCAAAATTTAAGCAGGAAGCATCTTCAACAATTCCGATAGAAATAGAATGAATATAAAAAGTCGGTTTTAATAGACTCATTTTTTCGTTTCACCTCGGCTTCGCAAGCGAAAATGAATTTCAGATTTTGGTGCAGTCTGTTTTTTATCGCTATCAGATGACAAATGATTCTGTTTTAAAGAGGCATGAAGTGGCTTTGACTTTGCATCACAAAAATTATTGCCGAAATTTAAAGTACCATTTAAATGCTCCGTATGCATGCTTTCCAATTGAAATAATAGTCGGTCAAAATCAATATGGTCAACTTGAATATGATCGATATGGAAATGATAATGAACGGCCTGTGTTTTGCTTTGCAATCTTTCAATCTCTTTTTTCAGATTTTTAATTTCAAGTTGTGAAACTTCAGTTTCCTCTTTTTTTGAAAAAAAATTTGTCATGGTTCATCACTCAACTTTTTTCAAAATTTTTTACTGTGCATGATTGGTGAAACAAATGATTTGCAGTACCTGTTACATTGCCAAAACCTTTGTTTTCTTTCTTTTTAAGAAAACTTTTATATTGAATGTTATTCCCAGAGAAAATTGCAGATTGTTGTTGTAAAATTTCAATTTTTAAAGCTTGAATTTGTATATTTTTCATGATACACCTCATTTTGGATTAGGAAGTGAATATTATGATCGGAAAATTTTTAAACCGTTTTCTCTCTCCGTTTCAAAATCCATCTCAAAACGGTTTTTCTCCTATGGGATGGCTAAATCCAAAATCCATGTCCGCTCCAAATGGAAATCCGTTTTTTGATATGAACCAAATGAATGAATTTGTACAAAATGCCATCTCACAAACTCTAGAAACCCAAGAAATGTACGGAAATTTTAAAACGTCAGAAACCAAGTCCAAGTCACTTGGGAAAAATGGACCAATTACGTATGAAGTTTTTGAACTACAGCATTCCATTATTGTGAAAATTGATGTCCCAACACAAGTTGCCTGTCAAAATCTCCAAATTTCCTTGCAGGGTAGTAAACTTTTGGTGACAGAAAGAAATCATATGTTCCAAGTAAAAATCCAACTTCCTTGTGCACCAAAAACCAATGGAATTGAAGCAAAATATTATGATGAAACCATTGAGATTTGTTTACTCAAACGAAATGATGAAACTTGTACGGAAATCGACATTCAATTTTGAGCCAATTTGGCACAAACACAAATAAACATAGGATCCAAAGACAAATATTCGTTTAAGTATCTTGAACCGGAATATGAACCGTAATTTCCGGTTCTTCGTTTTTTGGAATGGAAATTTGCAATAAACCGTTTTTTAACACAGCATGGATTTGCTCTGCGTGAAATGGAAATGGAATGGGAAACTCTCGTGAAAATGACCCAATAAAACGCTCATTTCTAATAAGATTTTTTTTGTCAATTGAATATATATACGGAATCTCACCGGAAATAGAAATTTTTTGTCCAATTTGGCGAACGGAAATTCCGGATGCTTCTGAAATACCAGGCAATTCTACAACAAGCAGATAACGATTAACATCTTGATATACATCCATACAAGGGCCGCGCTTGGGAATTGTTTTTTGAATATCCCACCAAAAATCCTCACCAAGAATTTCATCAACCTGCTCTGGCATCTGATGAAAAGAATAGCCCATATTTTGTTCCATTTAAATTCCCCCATTTCTTCTCTTTATAAGCATATATATGGGAAAAATTCCATTTCATACATGGGAAAATTTCCCTCACTGAATTTATATTAAATATGGTTAAACTTTTTAAGTATCGAAATCAATTTTTATACATATTTTTCAAAAAAATATTGAAAAACGAATTTAATTGTTTTATTCTATTATCGAAAGGAGGTGAAAATATGAAGAAAATATTAACTTTTGTATTCTGATTATCTATGATTGTTTTCAGCGGAAAAATGGTTCAAGCGATGGAAATTCAGCCATATGCTGGCTATTGGCACAACTTCTCTTTAAAAGTACCCATTAACGGTGTGAATGTTTCTACTGGACAAGCAACCAAATGGAGTGCCGATCCTTATGGTCGAGTTTGTGTAAGTGGTATCGCACAAAGCTATTGCTGGGGTGTCAGAATGTGGATTGCGGATTCCGTACAAAAAAAGCTGACGAACATTGCCATATATACTGGAAATACAGGACGCTGCTTTGAACTTTTGTACGATGATCCAATTGATGCAAGAGGAAAAGGCGTCAGATTAACTATGGACTCAACAAATGACCAATGGAGCGCCATAGATATTTATGGTCAATGGAGTCCAGATATGGCCGGCTCTTAACTTCACTCCTTATAAAGAGCATAGAACAAAAGCGAAAAAATTAATAAGATTTAGATGTAATCTTTAAATTTTTAACAACTGCTTACTTTATTTTGTACGGTATGTTTTTTGACAGACTCACATTAAAAGCAGGTCAAGCATTGTTTCAGATCTTAAAATATATACGTACAGTCAACCACAAATTTCTCATTGAATATGACAAAATGAGATTGAGATAAATACTCTGATCCATTCTACCTGCAAACTTCAAAGAACTTTGACGATTATTTTCAAAAATCATTTCGTCGAACCGCTTTTGTTCTAGACGCTCTTTATCTATTAGGCAATCACTCTAATGAAGAAAGGAGAGATAGATTTGAATTCGTATTTTGTGCAAGAACTAAAACGAGCGGTATTTCAAAAAAAAATGTATTTAACCATTGCCATTGCCTTTATTTGCATTTGGATTGGGGCGATAGAAGAGGTATTATTTCCTTTACCAAATAATGCTTTCAATCTATTTATTCTCTCTTATCATTTTTCATTTCTAATCGTTATTTTCCCGTTGCTGGCTTGTTTGCCTTATGCTACTTCTTATTTGGAAGACTGCAAAACGGGTCATATTCAATATGCACTTATACGTATGACACCAGCAAAATATATTTTCACGAAAATTATGGTCAACGGACTGGCGGGCGGTTTGGGCATATTGCTGGGTTGTATTTTGGCTTTTTTTACCCTAGTTGTTGTAGAAGGCATTGAACTCAATACCATCAGCATCGTTCCAGTTGATGCCATTGTTTTTCATAAACTTTTGCTCACTTATCCGCTGCTGTGGATGTATGTACTTTTTTTGGTCATTTTTATTGGGGGGTTTTGCTTTGCAACCTTTGGACTCGGTTTGTCAGTAATCATAAGAAATCCATATATCACCATTTTGTTTCCGTTTTTTTATGAAATTTTTTCTGGAGTCGTTTTAACCAAAATTTCCTATGTTTTATATATCGCATACGCACTTAGCTTGGCATCCGGTGGTGCATCCATTGAGTTGGTCATCATTCATAACAGCATTTTATTGACAGTAGGTCTACTATTTTTTGTCACTGGAGTGAAAATTCATGTCAAAAACCTTTATTAAGCAAATGTACAACTTTCTTTCACTGCATATTCCACCCATTTTTGCATACAGTCTGTTTATTGTTATGGTTTCTATTTTGCTGTTTTATTTTGCCGGATTATCTCATGCACCAATTCAAGCGGAGCTCTTTGATTTTTATGTGATTACATTTCGTGATCATTTCTTTTTGACTGCGATTTTTCACAACTCGTTATTGGCATTGTTTATTTTCTTTCTACCAAGACAGTCCTTTCAAAAATATGTATTCGTGCGCTTTGGTTCAAAGCTGAAATGGTTTAAACAAACTTGTATCATGTTATTTTTTGTTTCATTTTTTTATTTATTTGGCATAATTTTCCTGATGCTTCTAATGTCTGGGCTGTATTTGACTCCCGCTGCTGATTGGGGAGATTATGCGTTGAACTATTTTCAAATCACAAAGGAACAAATTGTTGTTTCTCCCATCCCATTTTTTATGGTTCAATTTATACTGATTTTATTGTTTACATATATCGTTGCGCTGTTGTTTTTGATCGGATGGATCATTACACAAAACAGCATTGCCGCTTTCGCTTTTCCAGTTGTTCTGTATTTACTGAGCATTAGCTCTATTCAATTGCCAAGCATGATACTTCTGTCATCTTACTTTCCTTTAAATCAACTGTATCAAAACCCTGCGAATATGAATATTGAACAGGTTTTTACAAGCTTTATAATTTTATTGTTTTATATTATCGCTTTACTCGCTATAGGCGCCTGGTACATTCAAAGAAGGGATTTAGCGTGGGGAAAACATGAAATTAATTAAATATTTTGGCTATTATTTGTTCACATGGAAACATTTGATCGTTATTTTTATTGTTTTCGGTCTACAAGGTGCTTTATTTATTTCTTCTTATTCAGGAGAAACCGTCTTCCATACGGTAATTACAGAACTGATTTTAAAATTTTATGGTGTAGACCGGCCAGGCATTGAACTATTCAGTTGGCTTTTGCACCAGCTCCCTTTGTATGCACTGCTCGGTGTTTTCATTTATCAACAATGGAATCATCACTTTATCTATGTTTTTCCCAGAGTGGAAACGATATACAGATGGTTACATGCCTTCCTTTGTATCAGTTTTATTTTTATCGGTATCTATTTTTTCGTCGGATTTTGTACGACTGGGGTCAGCCTTTTGGGAATCAAAAAATGGTTTTTGGCACATGACCAATTGTTGTCTATTCTTCCTTTATTTGCACAAAATCCATTGCATATGATTCATATCTTTTTATTGATGTGGCTACATGCTTTTCTTTTATTTTTAATGTATTTTATGATTTTCCTCTTGTCTTGGAATTTAGTGATTGGCATGATTAGCGTGATAGGAATGATTTATTTTTCCGTGATTGGACTATATATAGATTTTCCATGGGCTGCCTATTTTCCGACTGTACGCAGTATGATCAAAGGACATGAAAAGCTTCATTTATCATTTGCTTATTCATATCTTTTTTTTGCATTTTTCATTGTTGTTTTATATATTGGAATCCGTTTGATTCTTAAATATAACAAAGACATAATATGGAAGATAAAAAATGAAATCTAGGAGAACAAAAATATGGAAAAAATCGTTTTGCAAACAAAACAATTATCAAAAAAATTTAAGAAAAATGATCTACTCAATGACATTCAACTTACTATAAATGAAGGACAAATTGTCGGATTCATCGGCAGAAACGGCTCGGGAAAAAGCATGCTATTTAAATGCTTATGTGGTTTTATTCAACCAACAAGCGGAAAGATTTGGGTATTTGAAGAAGAAATCAAGTATGGAAAATTTCCAAAAAATCTTGGTATTTTGTTTGATAAGCCTGGATTTATCCCACATTTATCTGGATTTAAAAATTTGAAATTACTTGCTTCAATTCAAAATAAAATTTCTGATATTTCGATTAAACAAACCATTTCTCAAGTTGGATTGAATCCAGAGGATCCTAAACCGGTGAAAAAATATTCTCTTGGCATGAAGCAAAGGCTGGCGCTTGCACAAGCAATTATGGAAAAACCAAAGCTTTTAATCCTTGATGAACCTATGAACGGATTGGATGAAGAGGGCGTAAATGACATGCGTCAACTCTTTTTACATTTGCAACAAGAGGGAACAACCATTTTATTATCCAGCCATCATTCAGAAGATATTCAAATTTTATGTAATGAAATCTACAAAATGGACAAAGGAATCCTGACAAAGCAAGAAAAACCAGTAATCTAAGTAGAGGGAGGGGCATGATTCCCTCGGCCTCTCACACCATATATTTATCTCTTTTCTATGAATGAATATAGTCTTATTATATCTAATCCAATTGCTCCGTCCATTTTGAAATCCCCTATGTATTCGTTTCCTTCGAAAAATAAGTCCCTTATGCGAAATGGTCTGCTTCTATACAACCAAAATATCCAAATTATTCATATTATTAATTCACTTATGATAATCTATAAATTATATTTACAGTGCGCACATAACAAAAATCCGCTTAAGAATTCTCCCAAGCGGATTTTTTATCTTATCTGCATTTATGAAAGAAAAGCTTTTGCGCCAATATCGGTTCGATAAAATAGACCATCGCTTTTAATCTTCTTCATTTCTTGATACACTTTTTTCTGCGCTTTTTGTAATGTTTCACCTGCACTGGCAATCAATAATACACGTCCACCAGCATTTACCAGCTGATCCCCTTCTCGTTTGGTACCAGCATGAAATACGCCAGTTTCCGGATTTAAGGTATCCAAACCTTCGATCACAAAGCCTTTTTCATAATCTCCTGGATAACCTTTTGAGGCCATTACAACACCAATCACTGCTTCTTTTTTCCATTTCAGATCGGTTACTTTCGCATCTAGTAAATCAAGAAGCACCTCAATCAAATCACTTTTTAAACGCATTAAAATCGGCTGTGTTTCTGGATCACCAAAGCGAACATTGAATTCAATCACTTTTGGACCATCTTTTGTTAAAATAAGTCCAGCATATAAAATACCTGTAAAGCTGCGCCCAAGTGCTTTCATAGCTTGAACGGTCGGATGTACAATGGTATCCATAGCAGTTTGCACAGCTTCATCTGGAATTTGTGGGACAGGTGAATAAGCACCCATGCCACCAGTATTCGGACCTTTGTCTCCATCAAACACACGCTTATGATCCTGTGCAATTTCTAACGGAATCACAGTTGTATCATGTACCAAAGACATTAGGCTGAATTCCTGCCCTTCCAAAAATTCCTCGATTACAACAGAATTTCCGGATGCACCAAATTTTCCTTCTGCAAGCATTTCCCGAACGGCTTGCAGAGCTTCTTGTTCTGTCATGGCAACAACGACACCCTTCCCTGCTGCCAGACCGTCTGCTTTTATGACAATCGGTGCGCCTTGCACACGAATATAATTCTCTGCTTTTTCTAAATCGGTAAAAGTTTCATAAGCGGCTGTCGGGATTTGAAATTGTTTCATAACATCTTTGGCAAAGCCTTTGCTGCCTTCTAAAAGTGCTGCATTGGCTTTCGGACCAAAAATTTTCAACCCAGCCTCCATAAAACGATCAACAATACCTTCCATTAACGGAACCTCAGGTCCAACAAGGGTTAAAGCAATTTGCTTTTCTTTGGCAAAAGCAATGAGTGCATCAAAGTCCAAAACATCTATTTTGACACATTGAAGCGGTGCAGTCATTCCATCATTTCCTGGTGCAACAAATACTTGCTTGACTTTTTTGCTTTCTGCAGCTTTTTGTGCCATCGCATGCTCGCGTCCACCGCTTCCAATAATTAGAATATTCATAGCTTCCCTCCAACAATTAATGTTTAAAATGACGAATTCCCGTCATAACCATAGCTATATTGTTTTCATCCGCTACACGAATGGAGTCCTCATCACGTACTGAACCACCTGGATGAATAATCGCCGTAACCCCAGATTTTGCAGCCAATTCTACAGTATCTGGCATCGGGAAAAATGCATCAGAAGCCAATGCACTACCTTTTGCACGTGCCCCAGCTTGTTCACAGGCAATTCTTGCACTGCCCACACGATTCATTTGTCCAGCTCCAATTCCTACTGTCATTCCATCTTTGGCTAAAACAATGGCATTGGATTTTACATGCTTGACAACTGCCCAACCCAGTTTGAGGTCTTCCCATTCTTTTTCTGTTGGCTCACGCTTGGTTACAACTTTTATGTCGGCATCTGCAAAACCGAGTTGATCCAAATCTTGAATCAATGCCCCACCAGTTATAGTAACCCACGCTTTTTCTTTCTGCTCATTTGTGGCAATATCCAAAGTCAATAAACGAATATTTTTCTTTGCAGTTAAAATTTCTAAAGCTTCTTGGGTAAATGAAGGAGCAATAACAATTTCTAAGAAAATTTGATGCAACTTTTCTGCAGTTTCTCTGTCCACCTCGCGATTTAGTGCAACAATTCCGCCAAAAATTGAAGTTGTATCCGCTTCATATGCATGGCAAAATGCTTCAAAAATGGTTTCTCCGATGCCAACACCACATGGATTCATGTGCTTCACAGCAACCGCTGCTGGGCGATCAAATTCCTTTACAATTTGCAGCGCTGCATTGGCATCATTGATATTATTATAAGAAAGCTCTTTTCCATGCAGTTTTTTGGCATATGCAATCGAGCCTTTCACTGCCATTGGTGTACGATAAAAAGAGGCCCTTTGATGCGGATTTTCCCCATATCGTAGATCCTGTTGCTTCTCAAAAGTTACAGTAAGCTTTTGGGGTGCAACTTCTCCGACTGCTTCACTTAAAAAACCAGCAATTAACGCATCATAAGCGGCTGTATGGCGAAATGCTTTTGCGGCTAAACGGCGTTTGGTTGCTAAGCTGACGGTTCCAGTTTCTTTAAGCTGTGCAATCACTTCATCATAGTCAACTGGTTCAACCAAAATCACGACATCCTCATGGTTTTTGGCACTGGAACGCACCATGGCTGGACCACCAATATCAATATTTTCGATGGCATCCTCCCAGGCAACATTCGGCTTGGAGATGGTCTCTTTGAACGGATATAAATTGATAACAACAATATCAATCGGCTGGATTCCATGCTCCTGCATTTGCTTCATATGTGCTTCATTTTTACGAATGCCTAAAATTCCACCATGAATCATCGGATGCAAAGTTTTGACTCGACCATCTAGCATTTCGGGAAATTTCGTAAAATCACTGACTTGTATGCAAGGAATATTATGATCATCCAGCAACTTTTTTGTACCGCCAGTTGATAAAATTTCAATGCCTAAATCAGACAATTTTTGAGAAAATTCAACGATTCCTGCTTTATCTGAAACACTGATTAACGCTCTTTTCATCTCAGCTACGCCTCTTTCCAATAATTTTTGATTACAAATTGTACAATTTTCGGATACCATTCATGTTCGATTTTATGTATTTCCTCTGTTAAGCTCTCCAATGTATCTGTCGGTTTGATCTCATATGGCTTTTGTGCAATAATCGGACCCGTATCCATTCCTTCATCCACAAAATGAATGGTAATTCCAGTTACCTTTACCTCTTTTTTCCATGCCTGTAAAATGGCATCTTTACCAGGAAAGCTTGGTAGCAAGGACGGATGCAAATTGATGATTTTTCCGCTATAAGCTTCAAGGAGCACTTCTCCAATTAAACGCATATAGCCAGCAAGTACAATGGCTTTTATATCTTGTGCCCGTAAGTTCAGAAGCAATTCGGTTTCATATGCTGCTTTGTTTTTAAAATCTTTCGGTTGATAGACCAAAGTTTTTATTCCAAGCCTTTTGGCATGTTCAATCACCTTTGCTCCTGGTCGATCACAAACCAGCAAAGCGAGTTCTCCGTCAATTTCTTTATTTTGGATCGCCTCAGTAAGCTTAACAAAATTGGTTCCGCTTCCGGAGGCAAAAATGGCAAGCTTTATCATTCAAAAGAACCTCCGCTAAATTTTACACCTGGTGTATCGGTCACAACACCAATCTGATAAGGTGTTTCACCAAATTCTTGTAAAATTTCCATCGCTTGTTCTACCCTTTTGGGACGAACGGCCAACACAAAACCAATACCCATATTAAAAGTGTTAAACATATCTTTTTCCTTTAATCCAGCAAGTTCTTGCATATGTTTAAAAATCGGTAAAATCGGCCAAGAACCATATGAAATTTCAACTCCACAGCCCATTGGAAGCATACGTGGAATGTTTTCATAAAAACCGCCGCCAGTAATATGGGACATCCCTTTAATTTTCACCTTATCCAATACAGCCAAAACAGCCTTTACATAAATTTTGGTTGGTACCAAAAGTTCTTCCCCTAATGTCTTACCAAACGCTTCAATCTCTGTATGTAAATCCATTTTTGCCTCATCAAAATAAATTTTTCGAACCAAGGAATATCCATTGCTATGAATTCCGCTGGAAGCCAAGCCGATTAAAACATCACCTGGACGAATTTTTTCACCAGTAACCAGTTGGGATTTTTCAACAACTCCAACAGTAAAGCCAGCCAAGTCATATTCATTTTCTGCATACAGTCCTGGCATTTCTGCGGTTTCTCCTCCAATTAAAGCACAACCCGCTTGTTTACAGCCTTCTGCCACACCTTTTACAATGGATTCGATTTTTTCTGGTACTTGTTTTCCGCAGGCAATATAATCTAAGAAAAACAATGGTTCAGCGCCTTGAACAATCACATCATTCACACACATCGCAACCGCATCAATTCCGATTGTATTATGTCGATCCGTCATAAAAGCCAATTTGATTTTTGTTCCAACACCATCTGTTCCTGAAACCAAAACGGGATTCTTTACTTTCATTTGAGATAAATCAAACATACCACCAAAACTCCCAAGGCCGCCTAGCACCTCTTTACGCATCGTTTGTTCCACATGTTTTTTCATACGTGAAACCGATTCATAGCCTGCTTCAATATCAACACCTGCTTGTTTATAAGCTGAAGACATCCATTCGTCCTCCTTTTTGTATTTTTCGCTATGCAGAACCAGTAAAGGCGGTCCATTTTACCGCCCTTAAATTTTTATTTTTTCTTCCTTTTCTTGATCCAATCCAAACAGCGCTGTTGGATATTGTCCGGTATAACAAGCCATGCATAGCCCTTGATTTTCCGAAGAATTGACTTCCTCTTGAACCGCTCGAATCAATGCCTGTTCACTTAAATATTCTAAAGAATCCGCACCAATCAGCTTCCGTACTTCTTCATTGGAAAACTTAGCAGATATCAATTCTTCCTTTGTAGAGGTATCAATTCCGTAAAAACATGGAAATCGAATCGGTGGGCAGCCGATACGGACATGAACTTCGGTTGCGCCTGCCTCACGTAATAGATTCACAATTCGACGGCTTGTCGTTCCGCGCACAATGGAATCATCCACCATAATAACCCGTTTCCCTTCTACAATAGAGCGAACTGGTGAAAGCTTCATTTTTACACCTTGTTCTCGTAAAGCTTGTGAAGGTTGAATAAATGTACGTGCAACATAACGATTTTTTATTAAGCCAAGCTCATATGGAATTCCAGATTGTTCGGCATAACCAACTGCACAAGAAATACTGGAATCCGGTACACCAATTACAACATCCGCATCAACTGAAGTTTCCTGTGCCAAATATTTCCCCATTTTTTTGCGTGTAGAATGAACATTTGCGCCATCCACATCACTATCTGGACGTGCAAAATAAACATATTCCATCGCACACATTGCCCATATTTTTTTCGGTGCAAAACGTTTAAAATGTATACCTTCTTGATTCATCCAAACGAGCTCACCCGGTTCAATATCTCGAATGAAGGTCGCCCCGACAACATGAAAAGCACAGGTCTCAGAAGTCAAAATATATCCATCTCCGAGTCTACCTAGGGAAAGTGGGCGTAGTCCATGTGGATCACGTGCACCAATCAGTTCATCATCTTTCATAATCAAATAGGCAAACGCACCTTCTAATCGGACTAAAGATTCCATCACTTGATCAATAAACGGCTTTTTTGTACTTCTGCGAATCAAATGTCCCAAAACCTCTGTGTCTGATGTAGAGTGGAAAATACTGCCCATTTTTTCCAATTCTGCTTTTAATACATTTGCATTCACAAGATTTCCATTATGTGCAAGCGCCAAATCATAGGTTGAAGAAGAACGAAATAAGAACGGTTGAATATTCTCACTTCCTCCACCACCACTTGTACAATATCGAACATGTCCAATTGACCCACAACCTTTTAGATTCCGAAGTGACTCCTCTTGAAAAACTTCTGTAACCAAACCATTGCCTTTGTAAATATCCAATATTTTCCCATTGGTAACAACCATACCTGTTGCTTCCTGACCTCGATGTTGTAGTGCATGAAGTCCATAATACGTAATTTGTGGTGCATCATTATGCCCCCAAACAGCAAAGACTCCACATTCTTCATTTAAGCCTTTGATTTCTGCAAGCATTTCGGAATTGCTCCTTTCCAACGACGCGTTAATTCAGAAACTGGAAGCTGGATCCATTTTTCATTGGATTGACCTGTAATTTGATATTGTCCGTCATCTGTTACTTGTCCAATTTGTAAAGCATCTGTCATTGTCACTTCAAATGCTGCTTGATTTTCCGGCTTCACACTGACCACAAAACGGGATTGGGATTCGCTAAATAAAGTGGTAACCATAGAGCCAGATAACTGCACATCCAGTCCAAGGTTTGTTCCCATCACGCATTCTGCCAATGCACAGGATAATCCACCTTCAGATACATCATGCGCACTGGCAACCCATCCAGCCTGAATCATACGAAGCAGCCGTCTTTGACGATCTTTTTCTACCGTTAAATCTATAGCAGGTGCTTTTCCTTCAATTTTCCCAGTCAGCATTTTTTGTAGTTCGCTACCACCAAATTCTGTTTTGGTACCGCCAATGACATAAATCAGATCACCAGCTTTTTTAAAATATTGTGTTGTAATATGGGAAAGATCCTCAATCAACCCCACCATCCCAATAACTGGTGTTGGATAAACTGCTTCTCCATTTGTTTCATTGTATAAGCTAACATTTCCACCAATAACTGGTGTCTCCAGTACGCGACAAGCCTCCGAAATTCCATCAGCAGATTTTTCGAGCTGCCAAAAGATTTCTGGCTTTTCTGGATTGCCGTAATTTAAACAGTCTGTAATGGCAAGTGGTTGACCGCCAGAACATACAATATTACGTGCGGCTTCAGCAACTGCGATTTTTCCACCCTCAACCGGATCCAAATAAATGTATCTGGAATTACAATCGGTTGTCATAGCTAATGCTTTATGGGTACCACGTACACGTAAAACAGCAGCATCTGATCCTGGACAAACAACTGTATTGGTCCGCACCTGATAGTCATATTGGTCATACACCCATTCCTTGCTTGCAATCGTTGTTTGCTCCAATAAATGTAGCAAAGTTTCTTCTAAACTTTTTACTTCTGGTTCTACATTTTCCATTTGACGGAATTTTGCAAAATAATCCGGCTCTTTAGAAGGCTTATTATAAACAGGTGCTTCTTCTGCCAATGCATCCACCGGAATCTCAGCAGCAACCTCACCTTTAAAAAATAATCGTAACATTTTATCCTCAGTCACTGTTCCGACTACACTAGCCTCCAAATCATATTTTTGGGTAATGGCAAAAATTTCTTCCTCACGCCCTTTTTGCACAACCAACAGCATACGCTCTTGTGATTCAGAAAGCATCATCTCATAGGGGGTCATATTTGGCTCACGTTGTGGAACCTGATCCAAATTCATTTCGATTCCCATTCCGGCTTTTGAAGCCATCTCTGCAGAAGATGAAGTTAAACCAGCTGCACCCATATCTTGAATGCCAACCAATGCATCAGATTGAATAATCTCCAGACAAGCTTCCAAAAGCAGCTTTTCCATAAACGGATCACCAACTTGAACGGCTGGACGTTTTTCTTCGGAAGCTTCAGACAATTCTTCAGAAGCAAAAGTTGCTCCATGAATTCCATCTTTACCCGTTGAAGCTCCGACATAAATTACAGAGTTCCCAACACCTTTGGCCTGTCCTTTTTTAATATCCTTATGATCAATGATACCAACACACATTGCATTGACCAACGGATTCCCTTCATAGCAAGCATCAAATTGGACTTCTCCTGCAACCGTTGGAATTCCAATACAGTTTCCATATCCAGCAATCCCGGCAACAACCTCTTCAAATAAATATTTGGTTCGTGATGTGTCCAACTCTCCAAAACGTAAAGAATTCAACATCGCAATTGGACGTGCACCCATTGAAAAAATGTCACGAATAATTCCACCAACACCAGTTGCCGCACCTTGATAAGGCTCAATAGCAGACGGATGATTATGACTTTCGATTTTAAAAACAACTGCCTTTTTATCTCCAATATCTACAATACCTGCACCTTCTCCTGGGCCTTGCAGTACCCTTGAACCAGATGTCGGAAACTTTCGTAAAACCGGTTTGGAATTTTTATAGCTGCAATGCTCTGACCACATCACTGCAAAAATACCGGTTTCTGTATAATTTGGCATACGACCTAAAATTTCTTCAACTTTTGCAAATTCTTCATCACTTAGACCCATTTCACGATAAAGCTGTTGCTCTTTAATTTGTTGTGGTGTTGGTTCATGCGTTTGCGGCATGCGTATCCCTCCAGTTCGCTAAAATCGATTGAAATATTTTTAATCCGTCTGCACTGCCTAACAGCGCATCCACAGCTCTTTCAGGGTGAGGCATCATGCCCAAAACATTTCCTTGTTCATTGATAATCCCTGCAATATTGTCCACACTACCATTTGGATTGCTGTCATACGAAAACACAATTTGATTGTTTTCCTGCAAAGACTTTAATGTTTCTTCATCGCAATAATAGCTGCCTTCCCCATGCGCAATCGGAATATCAATGACTTCACCCTTTTTATACAAGGAGGTAAACAGAGTTTGGTTGTTTTTTACGATCAAATTGATATGTCGGCATATAAATTTTAAATTTTTATTTCTAACCAAAGCCCCTGGTAAAAGTCCGGCTTCAACAAGAATTTGAAAGCCATTACAAACACCAAGAATCGGCTTCCCAGCTTTTGCAGCTTCAATAATCGCTTGCATAATTGGCGAAAAGCGTGCAATGGCGCCGCAACGTAAATAATCGCCAAAGGTAAATCCACCCGGCAGCAATATAGCATCAAACCCTGCTAAGCTTGACTTTGTATGCCACACATATTCAACCTCTTCACCCAGCTCATCGCAAATGGCATGGTACATATCTACATCGCAATTGGAACCTGGAAATACAATCACTGCATATTTCACTCGGAAACAACCTCCCCAATTTCGTATGTATAATCCTCAATGACCGGATTAGATAAAATTTTCTCACACATTTCCTTTATGGTTTCATCCATGTTCTCAACATTTTCATCCACCAAAAGCTCCATATATTTTCCGATACGGACATGAGAAACCGCTTGATAACCTAAGCTGTGAAGTGCATGTTCTACCGCGCTTCCTTGCGGATCCAAAACATTTTCTTTTAACGTTACATATACTTTTACCTTACGCATTTATGCCACCTAGCCTTTTTAAAATTTCTTGATATGCATCAGTTAAATTGCCTAAATCCCGACGAAATACATCTTTATCCAGCTTTTCATTTGTTGTTTTATCCCATAAACGACAAGTATCTGGTGAAATTTCATCGGCCAAAATGATTTTCCCTTCAGAATCTCTGCCCAATTCAATTTTAAAATCCACCAAATTCAAATGGCAGGCATCAAAAATTTCTTGCAAAAATTGATTCACACGAAATCCATAATCACGAAGTATCTCCAAATCTTTTGGACTGCAAATTTCCATCATTTCAATATGCGCATCAGTAAACAACGGATCACCCAAGTCATCATCCTTATAATAAAATTCAATCAATGGCTTTTTCAGCTTGGTTCCTTCTGCTAACCCAGTACGTTTAGATAAAGAACCAGCAACTACATTACGAACAACAACCTCCAATGGCAAAATGGTGACTTTTTTTACCAACTGTTCAGTTTCAGAAAGCTTTTGAATAAAATGATTTTCTACACCGGCTTCTGTTAATTTTTCAAAAATCAAACTTGTAATGGCATTGTTTAGCACACCTTTTCCTTGAATCGAGGCTTTTTTTTCTCCATTAAAAGCTGTTGCATCATCCTTATACTCCACCCAAAAAATATTTTCATCTTCTGTTTGATAAATGCGCTTTGCCTTTCCTTCATACAATAAGTTCCCTTTATTCATGAAATTTGCTCCTCTTTAAAAATATATGAATTTGGATTTTATAAACCTAAACGATTGAAAATGGTATCCACATGTTTCAAATGCCAAGAATAATCAAAGCAGTCAGCAATTTCTTCTGAGGATAAAATATCAGTAATTTTCGGATCAGCCTCTACCAACGGACGAAATTGGATTTGCTTGTCCCAAGATTCGGCGGTTTTAGGCTGAACTGTATCATAGGCTTCTTCACGTGACAAGCCTTTATCAATCAATGCAAGCAATACACGCTGAGAATAAATCAGTCCGAAGGTTCGATCCATATTTCGCTTCATATTGTCTTCAAACACAGTTAAATTTTCTACAATATTCATAAAACGGTTCAGCATATAATTTAAAGCAATTGTTGCATCTGGCAAAATGACACGCTCTGCAGAAGAATGCGAAATATCCCGTTCATGCCATAAGGAAACATTTTCGTATGCAGTAATCATATGTCCCCGAATTAAACGAGCTAAGCCCACCATATTTTCTGACCCGATTGGATTGCGTTTATGCGGCATCGCAGAAGAACCTTTTTGTCCTTTTGCAAAAAATTCCTCAACCTCACGCTGTTCACTTTTTTGCAATCCGCGAATTTCCGTTGCGAATTTTTCAATAGAAGCAGCAATTAAGGCAAGCGTTCCCATATAGTTTGCATGACGGTCACGCTGTAAAGTCTGCGTGGAAATCGGCGCCTGTTTTAAACCAAGTTTCTCACAAACATATTGTTCAACAAACGGATCAATATTGGCATAAGTTCCGACTGCACCCGAAATTTTCCCGACCCGAATACCTTCTGCTGCAGCTTGGAAACGTTCTAAATTCCGTTTCATTTCTTCATACCACAATGCCATTTTCAACCCAAAGGTTGTCGGTTCGGCATGAACACCATGGGTGCGCCCCATCATAACGGTATATTTATGCTTTTTTGCTTTTACCTTTAAAATTTCAATAAAACGTTCAATATCTTTAAGCAAAATTTCATTTGCCTGTTTTAAAAGATAAGAAAGTGCTGTATCTACAACATCTGTTGATGTCAGCCCATAATGAATCCACTTTTTCTCATCGCCAGCAATCGTTTCGGAAACTGCGCGCGTAAACGCAACAACATCATGACGGGTGTCCTTTTCAATTTCATAAATGCGTTCAACATCAAATTTTGCATTTTTCCAAAGCTTCTCAACATCCGCTTTTGGAATTATCCCCAGCTCAGACCAAGCTTCACAAGCCAAGATTTCTACTTCCAGCCAAGCTTGAAATTTGTTTTGTTCCGTCCAAATGGCTCCCATCTCTGGACGTGTATAGCGTTCAATCATGAATAAATTCCTCCCGTTTTATTGATTCCAGAGTTTTATATTTTTTATGGCATCCAATGCAAAATCAACATGCGGACATAAAATATTCACATGACCCATTTTTCTACCTGTTTTTACATCCGCTTTTCCGTATAAATGCACCTTGCCAATCTTCCACAAATCTTTTGCTTGGATCACAGCGTCATAATGCTCACCAAGCACATTAACCATAACAACTGGGCTAAGCAATTTTGTATTTCCAAGTGGTAAATTGCATACTGCGCGAATATGCTGTTCAAATTGTGAAGTTTCACAAGCCTCCATCGTATAGTGCCCTGAGTTATGAGGACGTGGTGCCAACTCATTCACATAAATTTTCTCATCTTCGGTGACAAACATTTCAATAGCCAGCGTACCAACAAGCTGAAACTTTTCTGCAATAAGTTTTCCGATTTGCAAAGCTTTAACAGAAACCGAATCAGGAATTCGAGCCGGTACAATGGTTTCATGTAAGATTTGATTTCGGTGAATATTTTCACCAACCGGATAAGCAGAAATTTCTCCTGAAGGACTGCGGTGAACAATCACAGAAACTTCGCATAAAAACGGAATCCATTTTTCAAGCACGCAATCCGTTTGCAAAAGCCGGATTGCATCCTGAATATCATCCGGTATTTTTATCACAGATTGTCCCTTCCCGTCATATCCACCAGTACAAGTTTTTAATACCGCCGGGTATCCAAGCTGCTTTAAGCCTTTTTCCAGATCAGAATGACTGTTAACAGCAACATATGGAGCAACCAAAACCCCAAAAGATTCAACCGTTTGCTTTTCTCGAAGGCGATGTTTAGTTGCATACAAAACATGACTCCCTTGCGGAACATAGGCATTTTCCATCAGCCATTCCAATGCCTCTACACTAATATTCTCAAACTCATAAGTAATCACATCACTGACTGCTGCCAGTTCTTGAATCGCTTTAAGGTCACTATACGCACCAATAATTTCATGGTCGGCAACTTGTGCAAGTGGGCAATTTGGTGTTGGATCTAAAGAGGCAATTCGATACCCCATCTGTTTGGCATTGATAGCCATCATTCTACCTAACTGTCCACCACCAATAATTCCAATCGTTTGAGGAGGTAAAATGGTTTTCATTCTGGCAACACCATCTCTGTTAAGACTTTATTTCTCAACATCCCTTTGTAATCTTGTAATTTTTGAAATAAGGATTCATCGCTACTTGCCAAAATTTGTGCTGCCAACAATCCAGCATTGGTTGCTCCTGCTTTTCCAATGGAAACCGTTGCAACGGGAACCCCCCCAGGCATTTGTACAATGGATAAAAGAGAATCCACACCGTTTAAATTACTTGATTTTACTGGAACCCCAATCACTGGTAGGCTTGTCTTTGAAGCGACCATACCTGGCAAATGTGCTGCACCACCTGCACCAGCAACAATGACTTTTAGCCCTCGTTCATGTGCGCTTTTTGCATAAGTAAACATTTCATCTGGCGTGCGATGTGCTGAAACCACTTTTTTCTCATATGCAATGCCAAATGTATCCAAGATTTCACAACAATGTCTCATCGTTTCCCAATCTGATAGACTGCCCATAATGACACCAACTTTTGTCATATCATCCCCTCCAAATATCGTTATAAAGTAAATGAAAAAAGGCTGCATACGACTCCCTCTTCTTGGAGAAAGGTTGCAACCAAAAGAAACCAAAGAATAAATCAAAAGCAATATATTGCCAATTGTCTGCATATTTCTTTTTGATTTTTGAAAACGAACCAAAAATTTTGTAAAGCGGACAAGGACGAACCAATTTGTCTATGAATGTATATCTTATGCTTATACATCCATTTATTTGCTTTGACAAGCATTTTTTGCCCATTTAAAGCTATGTCTTTGATTTCCTTATAGTCTAGTTATTTACGGTAACTAGGTAGAAACTTTTGAGCCTTATTCTCAAAGATATATAAGGTAGTTTATGCTTGATTTTAATACATTCTTAGTTTAATTTAAATAAATAGACAAGTCAATGTTTATCAGAAGGAAAGAAGCAGACATTCAAAGGAAAGAAAGAGAATTTCTTATGGAACCTTAAAAAGATTCAGATCAACTAACAAAAAAAGATGTAAAAGCATTTGATTTATTATCATTCATTGAATTCATGGAGATGACTGAATCACTTTCTTATAAAAATCAAAATAAATTTTTCTTTTTAAGATATTTGTGATCCTTGTATCGTAAAAGATTCCATGCATGACTGTGATATAACTTCACATCTTGCAACGCTCTACCATTTTATATTTCTAACACTTGCCCGTTATCTAATGTAGATACAAATATAAAGAACGCGCCAATGTTATACAAATCGCAAAAGAACTTGGCATACAAAAAGTTTTATATACATTAACACCAATGAAGTATATAAAACTGTACAATTGATGCTAAAGTTTACTAAAAGGCCATCCTTTCAGGACAATTGCCATATTCTATAAGTAAAATTGATGCAGACCAAATTGCAATAAGCTTTTGTACATCTTTTGATATGCCTGTTGTAACCATTTGTCCCCTTCATACATACGATCCAAAACAATCTTACATACAGTTATTCCAACCATATTTAGCCCCTATAGCATTTCGACAAAGAAGATCTAATACACATGAAAAATTGGAAAAACTTACTTAATTTCTTTAAAGTACTTTATCTTAAATACCATGCAAGGTATTGATATTTTATAGAAAACACAGGACTGTAATTGTAGATAAAAAAATATATAGCTTGGGACTGTATACAAATGGAGATACCTACCACGAAATTTTAAACCATATTCTGTTGAAAAGGTTATAAATAAAAAAATCTAAATGACAAGGTTGGTAAATCATAGATTTCTGAAAGGTGACGTTCTAATTTCGTTACTGTGTATAAGCCATTATCTTTTCTGAACACAGGCTCCAGCACAAAATCACCAATGATATTGGCGATATGTCCATAAATTCACCGGCTGTCAGTTCATATCAACCAATTTTTTGAAATGTAACCTGGTAGAAAATATAACTGAACGCATCCACCTTTTGCAAACAGAACTTGAAATAAAAAAGATTTTTCCACTTTTCATTATACTTTTCTATGCTACTTCATCCAGATCTTCGTCATTGCCAACAAAGAAACACCTCAATACAAAGTCCGGTGTTTGGTAAAATCTTTCTAGCTCCTCACAGAACATCCATCCACCAAATAACACCATAGGTATTCTATAACATCTTCAAAAATGCCAAGTAATGACAACGATAGCTTATCCAGTAGCTAACGATGAAAATTGTATTTACAAAATACAAAGCGCATCTGAGCAAGGATTTTTATATAGGTAGCGGCGCTGTCCATTTAATACTCCACAATCTTATAAACAAGTTATTTTTCGCTGCATTAAGTGTTGTAAAATCCAAACTCAAAATATCCATAATAGCTTCTCTTGGTTACAATTTGTTGCGCCGCTGTTTTCCGCAACACAACGAACACGATTACATATCTACAATGTAAACCACCAACAGCTTCACCATCAATACATATCGCTGTCGCAATCTGTCAATGTGGCTTTTAGTAATCTCTCTAGCTTCGTTGTAATAAGCAACCAGCCTTTATCATTTCCTCATGCCTACCTGTTCCAGCCATGCTTGCAGTTTTTTCACAGGAAAGCAAAAAAATCTGTAGTACTTTTTGTTGCGGTCATAGATAAAGACAAAAGGAATAAAGAGCACGCGTTTTGTAGAATATCCCGCAATCTCTGACCAGAGCAAATCCATACAGACAGTTTTGCTCCATGACTCATGGTACACACATGCTGATTTGTCACATAAATTATCTCTCTTGTTGGCTAGCGGATAATAACTTCCTGGTGCTTGTGAGCCATCATACCGCTACCAATCAAGATTTCATTTTCCTACAACCAGAATTTTGCCACTTACCCTTTCCCCATGTTGACTTTATTGATACAACATGCTATAAGAATTTCAATTATTGATTATCGTCGTACAAACATCCATCTATCAGTTAGGATTTCGTGAACTACTCACCACTTAGCTAAACCTAACGGTTCTTAACGCTTGAAGTGGGAG
>ERZ1643251.592-NODE-592-length-49825-cov-10.934639_pt1 | contig 49825 bp, 41 predicted proteins | sample MGYA00579261_ERZ1643251 | MGnify/ENA primary metagenome ERZ1643251 (study PRJEB29033, sample SAMEA4952267) | chicken gut metagenome | biome: Broiler Chicken; feature: Gastrointestinal Tract; material: Caecum | place: Ireland | collected 2018 | study: Broiler... | reverse complement strand
TGAGAATCATCTCTGAGCTGGGATTGTCTATGCGCCGTTACGTTTGACGCTTACGCCGCTACGTTTGACGCTTACAAAGGCTCTGCCAAATGGCAGAGCCTTTTACTATATAAATATCAGCCTTTGACCAATACAGCCATGTGGGCCAATGTAGCACTCTTATTGGTAAGTAACTCGTTACTCAAAATCATCTGTCGCTGTTTGTTGTGTAACATGATACGGCTGGCCCATACGACACTATCGAATAGTTTCTCCTTAGATGGTTCCTGATCACAGAACACAACAGCGAGAAATTTAGAAAAGCTATAGATATTGCAAAGCAATATATAACTTTCCCACATATGTTTCCTAGAGCCACAGTAAGGTATACAGGCGTTGTATACCGCATTAACCAGCACATTTTCAAAAAAGTACTCCCGTCCCTCAAAGTGCTGTTGGAACTTTTGCAGGGCGCTTTCATATGCTGATTCCTCACATGTGATATATAAGTCGTCGTCTTTATACTGCATTTTTATAATGTGGTTCTCTAGCAGAAGTTGATACAGAGAATATTTCGACTTAGTAACTGCAGTTAGCAAAATTTTCGTACCATATGCCAAAACTGCTTTACGGTTACCCACAAAATGCTCCAACGACTCCGTTAAAGCAGAATCACTGCATAACAGTTGCACTTGGCGCTGCCATTGTTCCAAATTCAGTGTCCCCCATTGCTTTATGACTTTCTCTATCGCCACTCCAGCAATCTGCAGCCGCCGCGGCAGAGAAAACTGGCGCGCCTGTAAGATATCAATTATTGCTGACCGAAGCACTGGAAATTCTTCTCCATGTGCATTCGGCTCTACTTCAACCCATTTCTGTTTTTCCAGCGGGTCCATAATGAAATCAATACCTTCCGGCATATCCCATAGCATCTGTACCACAGCTTCACAGGCTGTAGATAGCCCGGTTTCCAATCCCATAGTGGTGTAAGTCATCGTGCGCGGAAACTGGCGGCAAACATCCGGCAGGACCTCATGACCACACTCCAGTTGCAACCGGCATAGGCCATGTTCATTTTGCATTAAACACGGCCCATTTTGAGTCATAAACTCTCCATACACCTGTTCTGTACGTGTTCCACCTGGCAGGCGGCGCATGCCCAGCTTAATTATCGCCTGCAATTCCGGTGTCTTTGCCGCACGCTTAATTTTTAGATAGTCCTCCTTGCTGAATCTAATTCCCCAGTTATGACAGCAGTCGTTACTACACTGGTCTGCAATGCACTGAAACTTCGTATAAAACGCCGGATATAGCTGTGAAGATATTCGTATGGGACCATTGCATTCCATATTAATCACCATGCCGACCGCTTCGCTCTCGGCACAAATAGGGATGAAAGAGAGCAGACAAACGGTCGCCTTTCTTATAAAATTAGATTGAGGAGGAAGCACACTACAACGCACGGTAGGAGGAGTCGTAGACTGCTTCTAAGGCTTAAAACAGTATATTAATCAGTGCTGGAGCCACCTTTTCAAGCACAAATAAGTGGCGCTTCGAGCCCGCACACTAAGGATTGTATTAACACCTGTTAATTGCTTGGCGGTTCAGTCACCGCTTCCCCCTCACCATTTTTGCTATGAGGAGGGTATCGCTTGAAAGTCGTATTTCCAACCTGCTGTGGGGTCGATGTGCATAAGTCGTTTCTGGTGGCTACCATCATTAAAACCCCAGAAAATAGTTTGCAGCCCAGTTATCAGAAGAGACGCTTTTCTACGTTCAACTCTAACTTGAACCGCTTCGCTGACTGGCTCCATGAGAATGATTGTCTGGACGTCTGCATGGAATCTACCGGGAAGTATTGGGTCCCTGTTTTTAATATCCTGGAAAAACGGGGCATCCGTGTTGTCATTGCGAATCCGAAGTGGGTCAAGGCTGTAAAGGGCAACAAGGATGATACCAAGGACTCCAAATGGATTGGAGATTTGTTCCGCATCGGTCTGGTAAAAAGCAGCTTCATCCCGGATAAGGATATCCGCATCCTCCGTGAGCTGACTCGCTATCGCTATAAGCTCACATCTATGAAAAGCAGCGAGAAAAACCGTTTTCAGAATGCTTTTACCGTCTGCAATGTAGCGCTTGATTCCGTCGTGTCCGATATGTTTGGCAAGTCCGCAACTGCGATTACGGACTACCTCACATCCGACAAGAATTTTAACGCCAAGCATTGTGTTTCCCTGTTACAGGGTTCCCTCAAGAAAAAGGCGGATGACGTTCTCCTATCAATTGAGGGGTATGAAATCACGGCCGAACAGAAAACCCGCATTGGAATCATCCGGGACCACCTTCGCTACATCGACACCTTGATTGACCGGGTAGATGCCTGTATCAATACGCTGGTCGACAAATACGAAGGCTACATTGTACTTCTTTGTACGATACCCGGTGTTGACCGCAGCAGCGCAATTACCATCCTGTCTGAGATCGGTGTTGATATGACGCAATTCGGTTCTTCCAAGCGTCTGTGCTGTTGGGCTGGTCTTACCCCAGGCAACAACGAATCTGCCGGGAAGAAAAAATCTGTCCGCATTTCACGTGCGGGAGTCTATCTCAAACCTGCGTTGGTACAAATTGCCCACGCAGCCGTGAAGGATAAATCGTCCGCTTACTATGCTCTCAAATATGAGCGCATTGCCAAACGCCGGGGTAAGAAACGGGCCATCATTGCCATTGCCAGAATGATCTTGACCGCTGCGTTCGTCATGCTCTCCAATCTGGAAGAATGGAACCCCGTTGACCTATATAAGGTCGATATGCCTGAGCATCTGAAGGAAAAGCAGCTTGCCAAAGCTGTAAAGCAGGCTGTTCGCTTTCTTGAAACGCTGGGGATAACTGTCCTTGATTCTACCTGACTGTTTTTGTCATTCTTCCATTTTGCCCTGAAAACTTCGATGTTGGCAGGGCTGGTTTTGTGTACCCTTTTTTCATCTCTCCTGGACCACTACCTACTTTCACACTACACTTATTGGAACAAGGCGTGGTTAGATTTTACGCTTACATATTTGCTTACTTGAGATTGTAAAACAGGATGTTTTTCCAGATCATGTACAATAACAGGAAATTCTGTACACCCTAAAATAACGTCATGACTGGAATATTGCTCCAAAAAATTTAAAAAATTTCTTAATATGCTATCGTCAATTTTATTTTGTTTCACAGATTCAATGAACAACCGTAATATTGGATACTGTGTCTGGCTGGGAGTTTTACAATTGATTTGAAATTTCTTTAATCGTGTTCCATAGAGATCATGCTTCAATGCGCCCTCTGCTGCAATAACAACGCTATCCTCGACATGGTGCGATTGCATTTCCTCACCCAAAGCATCTACAATATGTATCAGGCGAGATTCAGCTTCTGGTACAATTTTAAATACATCATCTAAAAAACAATGAGCGGTGCCACAAACCATTAAGTTTTTTTCAACATTTAGTAGCCTAAATAAAATTCTGGTGTATTTGCCAAAATTGACTCCGCATATTGAATGTCGCTAGGCGTATCAACTTCTAACCTTACCACACATTTTGCAGGAAGCGGCAGAAATTTTTCTAATTGCTCATAAACATATGTGTTCTCATATGCTAGCAGTTTGGGATGCACCACTGCAATATTAGACCACTCATACGGGCTTTTTTCTTCTCTCGAAAAACAGCGAATACAATTATGTTGGTTCAGATGAACAAAAACAGCATCTTCTGTATTCACTTCAGATACGCCAATAAGATTGCCACCATTCGCTGCGTGTAAAAATGAATCCAAGCTTGCTTTTTGTGGTATAATATCCCCATCCATTAGCAAAAACGGCTCCTGCAAATCTTTACTGCCCAAATAGTAGCTTTGTAATGTATTCGTGCTTGCATAATTTTCATTTACAATAAATTTTACATCTGGTCGAATCTCTTTTACAATTTGCATGACCTCATTTGCCTGATATCCCACTACAATGCGAACATCAGGAATTTCCTTAAGCAATTCCATTTGATAAGAGACAATCCTGCGGCCATTGATTTCTGCCAATAATTTAGGCATATTGCGATGAAGCCGCGTACCCATACCGGCAGCTGCAATAATTGCATGCTGAATTGGTGGTTTCATAAACAACATCCTTTAATCTTTGTATAAAATAAAGTAAAATTGTGCCGTTTCTTTTCGATTGTTGAGTGCAGCTTGCTCAAACATTGCTCCGTGAGCTGAGACTAAAAATTCAGGCGCATACATAGTAAACATTTCACGATATTCATCTCGTGTACGGTAAATCGTATTATAATCATGCTGCAATTCTTCTGAGTAAAAATCCTTCAGTGTTAAGCGGGCTTCAATACCCATAGGCTCACGAATATAGACAGTTGCATTGGGCGATGTCATTGCTGACAAAGAGCGTAGTACCTTTTTTACATCTTCATCATTTAAATACATTAAAACACCTGAAATAATAACATGAGAAAATGCTGGGATATTCTGCTGTTTGCAGTATTGCTCTATTTCCATAGCGGAGACCACAGCAAAATTAAAGTTATTTTTTTGATTTCTGGAAATTGCAATTTCAACCATTTGCTCCGAAAAATCACATCCCAGATAATAGCTAATTTCTTGCGGAATTGCATCAGCCCAGCGGCCAACACCACACCCAATATCCAAAACTCTGGCTTGCTGATCCAAATTAAGAATAGGTAGAATCTGAGAAACCTCTATACAATTCCTTTGCTCTGCTATTTCCGGATGTTTATCCTGGCACATTGTTGTAATATAAGGATGTTCCTTACTATATTTTTCGGCACGATAGTCGTAAAAGGCTTTTGTCTTGTCGTATTCAATATCTACCTTCTGCCCTGTAATTCGCATAATGATTAGGACTCCTTACTTTACTGAATCGTCTCTTGTACTAAATCCTTCCAGAGCGTATCGCAAATTCGCTGTGCCGCATGGCCATCAGCCATCTGCAGATCCTCCTGGCAAACCTCAGCACGAAGCGCACGGTTACGATCCTCACCATTTTTTATCCGCCCTAAAAAATCCAGCACATCGGAAATATTAGACGCTTGTTCCATCCAACGATTGCTTACCATCTGGTCTTCTGACTCTACTACCTGTAAAGACTTACCCGGTATATTCATCCACAGCAACGGCTTGTCCAGCAAGAGATATTGCGTCATCATGGAGCTAAAATCTGAAATTTGAGCGTCAGAACATGAAAAAGCAAACGCATATTCCGGCTCAGTGTCCACTATCATGTTCTCTGTAGCATTAACCGCCTTTAACAACATTTCAAATCTTTTATAATGCTCTGGTGCATATAGTTTAAGAACACTCCACGACATAGGATGTGGCCGCCAAATCAAGGCAAACTCTTTGTGCTCCGTAAGCCATGGCACTATTTGTTCTAAAATTTGGAGAGAAGAAGCATTCCAGTCAAACCAAGTATTCCAGAGTATGACCGTACGGCCTTCTACTTTTGGTCTCCATGCTTCTGGGACTGCTCTTGGCGCTTCTTTTAGCTGAACTGCATAGTCCATTTTCGGTATGCCAGTCACCATTAAATTACTACCCCGGCAAAAGCTATACTTTTCATAGTACTGTGCAAATTTCTCAGACGATCCAGCTACACGCCATGCATAACTATAAATTGGCATTTGACACAGCGTTGTGCGAGAGTCAGAGTACATCATATACGGAATAAAATAGGGCAAATAAACCAATCTGGTATATTGGGCAATATTCTGGGCCCAGTATTCCGGCAACGTTACACTCTCATAAGGCTGGCTAGTGAAGGCGAGCTCAGGACAATCCTGCTCAATGGAATAATCCCGATAGTTATAAAAGGGAATGCCCATTGGAGTCAGATAATCATCGTAAACGATTTCCGATTTTGTTTCCCCATCGACTTTAATCGCTCGAAAAATCGGTGTTAACACAACAACAGGGTCGAACCGGGGGTCTTGGCACATATAAGAGTAGACAGATTCCATAGAATCCCATTTGCCACCCAGTTCCGCAAAAAACACAGCACGTATTTGAATCACAATATCTTCTTTCAAAGATATACGCAATTCCTCCAAACGTTCTTTAATCGTATCTGGCAGAGGATCCTGCCACTTACAAATAATTTCATCAAGCAGTTCCTTTGTTTTTGTGTTTTTCCAATCCGATTGAAACTGCATCAGAATCGTATAAAAATCCCGAAACATCTGTGCTCCGTTATTGAGCAGTTCCCGGCATAAATCGGAGTCATCATGGCCTTGTATATAGTCTACTGCTTCCATCAGTGTGCAGCACACCTGATCAAGCTGTACGTATCTGGAAAATCGCATAGTGTCCAACCCCTTTACGCTCTATTGGAATCAAGCATTTCCTTTAAAAACATTGTGGCTTTCTCAGCACCTTTAGGACCTAAATGGTCCTGATCCAAATAATCTTCGTGGTTAAATATGTTGGCATCATGATAGTCAAGGAATTGATATGTTCCCTCTATTGTATCCAACGCTGTGTAATAGTACTCCCGGAATTGTGGCGCCAAATGACGCAAATAATCTTCTGTTTGCGGCATACACAAAATATATACATTGATGTCTCTCGCATTACAGAACGAAATAAATTGATTTAAAGTTTCCTGGTTCTCCTCATAACTTTCCATGTGACGAAGCAATTTGTTGTGATCGTTACACCGCTGCACCGCCATTGCATCTTTCACATTCTGAGGAAGCATATACCAGAAAATCTCACCAGATCCCACATCCTCTAACGGTTTGCGGGGATATCTGTTAATCATTTTCCAGCAGCCGTCGCTCGGACTATATGCGTATTTTTTCGTCATTTTCGCACTTTCGCCGTTTTGTTGACGATATAGTTTTTTACAGAACTGAAGCATTGTTCGTTTTTCATCCAGGAAGTTCAGCTCGTGCGGCAAATATTTCACATGGACTGATACATCCAAATTCACCGCATGATGTACATCCTTCAATATTGGATAATATGTGTCTGTAATCAAACCTCTTCCGTATGCCGTTTTAGCGCGGGAAATGTCGGAAAAAAACCAGTAATATCCAGCTGCTAAAACGATATTGCGCACTCCCGAATTTTTTTCTATCACGCGATAACCCAACTTACAGGTATAATAAATATCCTGTGCATCCAAGCCAAGATTCACACAGTTGGTGCCAATTTGATGTGCGGAAAGGCCATATTTTGCATAAGAGGAACCCAATATAACCGTGTCTGTTTTCGGTTTCTCTATTTGCTCCATCGCAAATTGCAAATAATAGCATTCGGCATTGCAATATACTGCCCAAGCGCATTCCATGACTGCGGGTTCTATTACATTCCAAAGCAAAACAGGTATTTGTTCCAGATGTGTTCTTTTGAGGAACTCTTGTCCTGTTGCAACATCTGGTACAATGATCAGCGATTGTTCAGTTTGAATTGCTTCCTCTTCCGAGTATATTTTTAGCCTTGCATCATCACTAAGAATATACCGCAACGTCTCAATTTGTTCGGGATTCAGTTGATAACTGTAAATATTCAACCCTTCACCCCCATTTCCTTATATACCCATTCTCACATATCGTCTAGATTGGGATCCTCGATTAAAAATTTCATTTTTTGATATTGTTCGCTGCTTTTCAGTATAAATGCTGTTGGTGAATTTTCGGGATACTGTGCCAACATAGCACGCACCTGCTTGGCCATGGCAATCAGTTGTGGCGTAATAGCCATCTGCATCCGACGTTCTTCCATGATACGTCCCACTCGGTCTGTCATAAACAGTACCATTTCACGCATGGACGGTGCTATTTCCAGTAGTTTCTTTAATGTGCGGATACAACCACTTTGATCATTTGCCTGGAGTTGCTTTTCAACCTGTAAGCATCCGTATGCAAACCGGCAGTTTTGCGGAAGCACCGCATGTATAAAGTCCGATTGCAGCAGTTCAGCCGGATAAGCTATTTGCAGGTAGCTGTCTGTTGCTGCATAGAGCGCCTGGAGCAACTGTTCCGACAGTTTTGTATTTTTCCACTTGAACCACGAGCACATTTCTATCAATAGTTCAAAGTTCCATACTGCCCTTACAGCATCAGATGCATCCAGTTCTGTCACAATACGCAAAATCTGTTCTGCCGCGTCATCCATATGTCTTACCATATATTTAGCTATACGGCAAATTTGGTCGAAATCAACAGTCCGGAAAAATGACTCCGGCATCGCCACCTGAGCCTCCGCTAATTTCTGCACCACAGCGTCAGGAATCAGCTTCCAGTCTACAATAGACTGGGCAATTTCATGCATCGCTTCTATGTTCTCTGTCTCCATGATGGCAGCAGAGGGAGCATACACCCCATCCTGTAGCTCTACCAGCAACGATGCCGGCAGACGCTTTGCATCTGGTTCTTCAAACATTTTTTTGAGAGCCTTACGCAAAGCATCTCGCCGTCTCCAGTCCTCCCGACTGACCGGTTCCTCTTTAAGAATTCTACTTGCATCCGCACAGAATAGCCCGGCCACATCAGTTTTGTCTGAAAGCAATGCCAGTAGATCCAGTAACCCCTCCACGTGCAGCGAGCTAATGGTACTCATCGGTACTTTTTGCAGCACTTGTATTGCCAGTGCAGGGCGATTCAGATGATGGCACGCTTCAGCCTGTATTAATGCCATACGTTCCCTTGCACCCTGCGGGTCAAAAGATAGCATAGTCGTAGCAAAAATGCCAGTTAGAAATTCTTCCCGTTCCAGCTTTTGAATCCCTTCCCAGTAGGCATCTGCAAATTTTAGCGTCTGCTGCCATTGATAAGACTTACTATAATGCGCCGCCATCAATGCATTCAGATCAATCTGAATCATGGGCGAGTCTGGATACCTTGTATATGCTAACTGTGCCCACTTCCACAGGTTCTCTGCCCCGGTCTTGATTGCCCATTGCACTGCATGGACCATCAAGATTGCGCCCTGTTGATTCCATCCCGGTGCATCCGCTAAAATTTGTGACATACCTTGCTGAATATACCGTATTTGCTCTTCTGCGTCACGACTCGATTCGATGCACTGGACAATTCTCAGTGGGTCCGTAGGTGCCCTACGCAACTCCTGTTCCAGCAGTTCCATATTCCGTTGTTTTTTTCTGCGTGCTTGCTCTGGTGTTTCATATGCGTACCCGTCGTGCCATAAAATCGTATTAGACAACGCATCAAAAATTTCATCGTCTTTAAAGTTAAAGCGTTCATGAATTGCTCCAATAAAACGCAGCCCCGGGCGGCGTCTTGCAAGCCGTACTGCAAAAAAAGAAGTTGCTGTTTCTTTGTCCAGCGTCTGATCCGAAAAGTTAGAATTGACCACCAGAGCAAAGTTGTGTTCGTTTTTTTCTGAATTCAGTAAAAATGCTACAAACTCATCAATATACTCGTCCAGATACTCATCCGCATCAACCGAAAAATACCATTGACCAGTGCAGCGATCCAACACTGCGTTGCGGGCAGCGGAAAAGTCATTTTCCCACGGCAGATCAAAAAAAATATCCGCATATCGGGCAGCAATCTCACGGGTGCCGTCATTGGAACCAGTATCCGCAATAACAAGTTCGCAGGGGATGGCAGTTCGCAGGGGTTCCAGCGCTTTGAGACACTTTTCCAAGCAGCGGATTTCATTTTTGACGATCATACCAATGGATAGCAGAATTTGAGACATAATGATCACCTTTCTTTTGCTGGAAAGTCGCCGGAAAACAAGGCAAATTCTTGTTTCCCGGCCGCTTACCAGTTTTGCGTATAAATAGGGAATGCAGGCCGGCCTGACAGGCCGGCCCGCAGTTGTATCGTATAGAAATCGCTGGGAACACTAAATTACTGCAACAGCTGCAGAACACCCTGAGGCACCTGGTTGGCCTGCGCCAGCATAGCCTGAGCAGACTGCACCAGAATGTTGTTCTTGGTGTAAGCCATCATCTCGTCGGCCACGTCGGTGTCGCGGATGGTGGACTCGGCATCCTGAATGTTCTCCGTCATGACGGACAGGTTGTTGATGGTGTGGTCCAGGCGGTTCTGCATAGCACCCAGCGTACCACGGACAGTGGAAACCGTGTTGATAGCAGCCTTGATGGCGCTGATCGCGCTACCCGCTGCAGTAGCGCTCTTGATGCTGATGCTCTGAATTCCCAAGCCCTTCGCATCCATGTCGGCCAGCTTGAAGTTAATCTTGTTGAAGCTGTCGCTGGTGTCGCCGATCTGCAGCGTTACACCCTTCTGGGACAGGCTGCCGTCAAACAGCTTGATGCCGTTGAAGTTAGCGGAGTCAGAAATACGGTTAATTTCAGTCCGCAGCTGGTCCAGCTCGGACTGCAGATTAGTACGGTCAACATCATTATCATAGGTGCCGTTGGCGGACTGGGTAGCCAGCTCGACCATGCGGTTCAGCATGTCATGAACTTCGGTCAGGGCGCCTTCAGCGGTCTGCACCAGGGAGATGCCGTCCTTGGCATTCTTCTGAGCGGTCTCCAGGCCGGTGATCTGAGCACGCATCTTCTCGGAGATAGCCAGACCAGCAGCGTCGTCGCCGGCGCGGTTGATCTTGTAACCGGAAGACAGCTTCTCCAGGTTCTTGGACAGGGCGCTGGTGTTGTTGTTGTAGTTACGGTAGGCGTTCATCGCCATAATGTTGTGTTGGATACGCATAAAATGTTTCCTCCTTGAATATTGATTAGGACCAGTTCCATCTCGTCCTATGGGATTTGGCTGCTCCCCGCAGGCCTTCACAGGGAGTGGTATAAACCTTACATCTCTTATATCGTACCAATGAGCCAAAAGTTAAGGGCTGAGTAAAAATTTTTTCCGTTTTTTCTATAAAGGTGCATGGAAAAAATGTACTGCCTGCCTTATGCGTAGGTATCGATATATTGGCCTTTGGCAGGAGCGGCCTGCTGAGGCAGCATTTCCAGTACCTTCTGGGCCATAGTCTCCTGAGTATCCATGGCTTTTTTTGCCACTGACAAAGAATACTGCTGCATCAGCTCCGCTGAATTTAGAGACGTTGCCATCCCCGCAATATTGCTCATCATGCTCATCGGTTATCCCCCCTTTTGCTGTTCCGGATGGAACAGTGCAGTTTCCAAAGCCTCCACCAGTGATACATCACCAGTGGCTGCATCTTGGTTGGCAGATACAGCCTGCTGCAATTCGCTGCGCAGAATCAATACATCCCGCGGTGCGTCAATGCCCAGATTGACAGTCCCGTTAGGCTCCACGCCCAATACCGTCACTGTAATTTTCTCTCCCAGCAGGAAGGATTCTCCAGTCTTGCGGCGCAATACCAGCATCAGCCGCACCCCCTATTGGAAAGTTCATCCAGTCGATGACGCATTCCATAGCAGTCCGTCTCCAAAATGGTTTGCATGGCCTGATGGGTATCTTCATTGACCGCCACCGGGCAGCGGAGATTGACCGTGCTGGCTCCCACGGGCTGCCGTACCACACAGAGTACATAATAGCACAGGTCCTCACTCCGCTCCACCTGCATCTGTTGCAGTTCCTCCGCCGTCAGCACCGGCGCATACGTTGGACAGATGGAGAATGGATTCATCGCCACAAAAGCCAAAGACGGCGTTTGCAGGCTTTGAAAGCACAGCAAATTGCCATCGCTGCCTGCAAAGGGCAGCAGCAAAAACGACCGCTCCTCTTCAAAGCCAAACAAACCCTGTGGGAAGGTCAGCACATCCTCCTCTTCGTAGGTCACAGCGCCGAAATACTTGGTGTTGGTCTGCAAGACAATTCCTCCTGTTTATGCTTGGACATCCATAGGTTCATAATTGGGGTCCGCCGACGGCGGTACATACAGAGGTCCGCCCACATATTTTATGACCACATCAGGCCGCTGGGTCATGGTGAATTCAATGTCGCCCGGCACAAAAGTAAACTGCATCTGTTCCATGCGCCAGTCAAAATTCAGTTTATCCATCTCATACTGGACGCTGAGTTCGCCGCCGGTCCACGAAATCTCCGGGCCCGTCGAAGGCAAAAACTGAATATTCAGATTCGCTGGACGCTCCAACAAAGCCTGGCGGGCCAAATTGGGGATCACTTGACCATCTACTGTGGCTTCCATCATCATGCGGCCCTCCCGCGAAATGCTGGCCGTGGCTTGATAGGCGGCCTGACGGCCTGATTGCGCACTCTGCTCAATGCTCCGTACAGTGGTAGGCACGATGGAATTACGGGCCTCAAAGGTGTCGATCTTCACCTGGATGGGTTGGCTGCGAATTTGCAGGCCGCCCTTGTCCCGGGAGATCTCCAAATTGGCCGTACCCCTGGCATACTCCAGCCGGGCATTGGTCACTTTCATTTGAATTTCAATGGGTATGGTTTGTATTTCAATCAATGGTTGCATATCCTATGCTCCTTCTTTCTGCCTGATCCTTCAGGCGCTCGACACTTACTTTTTACTTCATATAATCCAGAAGAGATTGGGGAATCACATTAACGCCAACCTGCAAAGCAGCGCTGTAGCAGGTCTGTGCCCACATCAACTCCGAAATGGCATCAGCCGGATCCACCATCTCCAAGCTCACCCGCTCCTCATTAAGGGCAGCAAAATTGGCATCCAACTGTGTGCCGTTGGTATTGAGGAAGCCTGTCTGCACATCCAGTTCGGCATGCTTCTCAATCACTGCCTGCTGGGATGTATTAAACGCATCCACCAGCTGATCCGCCTTCTCCCGGTCGGGATTCTGGTCATAGTTTTCAAACACATCGGCCAATCGCAGCATAATGGAGGCCAGATTTTTAGGGTTACCGTTGTCATCCACACCGTAGCCCAAAATATCAATGCCAGAAATGGAGGAATCAAAGGCGGTGGACTCAATGACGTTACCATTATTGTCCAATGCAAAACCCAAGCCTACATCCACATACAGCGGGTCATCCTCGGCCCACTTTTGCAGCATTTCCTCGTTGGTATAGTTCCCTCCCGTCAGACTATCCGGATTTGGAACGGGTTTGCCGTCCGGACCAAGGTACTCATTGCCCAAGGTGGCGGGATTGTCAATCTGAATACCCCGATATGTGATAAAGCCATCATCGTCGATGTCAAACGGTGGGTTCCGGTTATCAGAGCCTGCAAAGATATAATCATCATCGTACTTTGCATTCATGCTCTGCACAATGGCTTCTGCCGCCCCACGCAGGACCTGAGCTTGAGAGTCCAAGTCTTCCATGGCATTCGTGCCATTCAGACCTTTCAGCGCCGGGACCTTGCCCATCTCATCGGAGAGGTCATCCAAGATACCCTGGATGTTGCTCCAGGCCGTTTCAAACTTACTGGTCACCGTCTGGTTGTTCGCATACTGGGCCTGGGCAGCATTGAGAGAGCTGTGAATCTTAAATGCCCGCGTAGCCGCAGCAGGATTGGTAGCATAAGAGCTAAACTGACGCTGCGTCATGACCTTGGTCATGGCGTTGTTCATCAGATTGGTGCTATTCATCCGGTTGTACTGATAGTTAAAGAGCATGGAGTTGGTGGTTATACGCATCATAATTCGTTCACCTCGTATCTTACATGGCCATGAGGGCGTCCAGAGCTTCTTCCAAAGTCGTCATCAGACGACAGGCTGCCGTATACGCTTTCTGATAGACCATCAGGTTAGTGGCCTCGTCGTTGAGATCGACACCGGAAACACTTTCCCGATTGGTATACAATTCATTTTGTGTAATGGTATAGTTGGTCAATACCGCTGTGGTACTCATCTGATCCTCAGCCAACGTAGACTGGATATGCAGCAACATATCCTCAAAAGTGCCCTTGAACGGCTCTCCCACTGCAGCATCATTATTACCCGTGCCGGGAACAATTGCCTTGGGATCAAATTCCTGAACCTGGTTAAACAAGTCCAGAAATGCCGCCAAGTTGGAATTGTCACCGCTGGAAGCATTGGGGTCCTGGGTGGCAATCATGGAAACCTTTTGGTCGTTCCAGTCCTTGGACACAGCAATGTTGCCGGCGGTAATGGCTGTGGTGTCGTTGTTGTTGCTGCCCATGCTGAACAGGACGCCTTCGCCTTCCACGCCAGTACCAGGCATATTGAGCGCATTCATCCGCTCTGCAAACTCCTGGGCAAGATTGTCCAGCGCCTTGCGGTAGTAGGGGATGCCCCGCTTGCTGCCGGCTTCATCATCCACATTGGCCACATAGTCTGCTGCACTGTATTCGCCGGATTCCGTCAGCAACTCCCGTACAGATTGTAGAGAACCGTAGAGGTCGCTGTCGCCCAGGGTCACCGGGTCCGTATGATTGTTGTCCAGCTTCTCACCATCCAGGTTCCGCAGCGCATACAGCTGAACATTATAATTGGGGTCCGCCATATTGATGCCAATTTTCGACCCATATACGCCGTCAATCAGCACATTTTTATCGCCGGTTCCCAGGGAAACCGTCAGCTTTTCCACTTCAAGGCCCGCACCCAGGTCTTCCATGGAATACTTGACATCAATCTTCATATAGCCGCTCAGCTGGTCCAGCAGACGGTTACGCTCATCCCGCAGCTCCAACGCGGCATCACCGCGGATATCCGCTTCCCGGATGGTCTCATTGAGCTTCTGGATATTTTCGAGGATGTTGTTGATTTCCGTCGTATTCTGCTCCAGCTGCGTCTCATATTTGACCTGCAAGTCTTCCAGGTCCTTGGCGTACTGGTTGAATAAGGTACACAGCGCGTCGGCGGACTCGCGGATCATACCATCATAGCCGTCAATGCCGTTGGTGAGTGCCTTGCTGATCAGATCGCGCAGGTCATTCATCTGCCGCAGAATGACGCCGTCATCCTGGTCCTCAGTAGTACTGCCCTTGCCCACTTCATCCAGAATGCTGGCAATATCGTTGAGGCCCGACAGCTTTTGGTTAGCCGAGCCCACATTGGCCGAAGCGTTCCGGTACTGCAAATCCAGGCCCGGGTCCCGCAGCTGGACTACACCGGCCGTGAGAACACCCTGGCCAATACGGACATTGTAGATGGAAGCGTACTTATCCGATGCCGAAGAACTCAAACTCACCAGGTCCAAACGCTGGCGGGTATATCCTGCGGTGTTGATGTTGGTAATGTTGTTGCCTGTAACGTCCAAACCCGACTGAGCCGCATAAATGCCCAGCCGTGCCACGCCAAAGGCGCCGAATGTTCCGTTCATAAATGGTTCCTCCTCAAGCCCTGATGTCGGTCCGCATGGTTCTGGGGGGGGCGGCAGGTTGTGCGCCGTCCTCGGGATCTGTGGCGACGCCCCGCCGCTCCAGTTCTCCGTTGACCCGCCGCAGATCGGATTCCACCACCGCCCGGGCGGCGTCCTGGGCGCTGCGCAGCTCCCGTCCCTGTCGAATGAGGGACTCCACCGCGCGGCTCAGCTCGCCGCGGCAGGTTTCCGGGCAATGGCCCGCCACCTGCCGGATGGGTACACCGCCGACACCCAGCGCCTTTGCCATATTGGCGCGCTTCTGCTCCAGGCCCCGCAGGGCCAGAGAAGCCGCCTGTTCTCGCTTCATGCAGTCGTTGAGGACCTCCAGATCATGGGCCCGCACGGCTGCGATCTTTTCCGGCTGCAGGGCTGTCAGGTCCCGCAGCGTCTGCTCCAAATCCTGAAGCAGCTGTACATAATCGGTGAATTGTACCGCCATATCAAACCTCCCGGTATTCCGTCATCATCATCCGCGCCGCAATCTCCCGGGCGTTGGGCTGATAGGTGCCGCTGGCAATCCGGCTCTTGAGCTCCGCCAGCTCGGCGTGGGTGGGGCGGGTCCGCACCTGGCGGATAATCCGGCTCACCGATTTCTGCACCGTGGCTTCCTGGCTGTTGGGCTGGGCCGACAGCTGAAATTGATCGAAATTGGGTTGTTTGACCGTCTGCTCCCCATGGGTTGGGGCGGGAAGGCCGCTATGGGCCGCAGTGCCGGATACCGGGTAGGCTCCCGGAGGCTTGATCCCTTGAAACATTGCGCATCCTCCTCTGATCCGTCCGCATCCGCCTGATTCTGAAATGCGGCGGGCTCGCTTACCGGTCGTGGTTCTTGTACTATACTTATCGTCTTCTTCCCCGGAATGTTAAGCGTCTTAACCTGAAAAAGCGGAAAAACTTTTTTCCTATCTGTAAAATATCTTTTCAATTTCCTATTAACATTCCGGAATATGTGTCGATATAGACTAAGAATCCGTTATTCCTAGTTGACAGCTATGCTGTACAACACCATTCTGAAAGAACAGGAGACCAGTTCTATGCGTTATGAATTGACAAAAGATTTGCTTACCGGCAACGCGCTGATCGACTCCGAGCACAAGCAGTTGTTCGACGCTATCAATGCTCTGCTGGACGCCTGCGCTCAGGGAAAGGGCCGGGATTCTCTTCCCAAGACCGGCCAGTTCCTCAACAGCTATGTCGCCAAGCATTTCAGTGATGAAGAGCAGTTGCAGGTCTCCAGCAAATATCCCGGTTACCCCGCCCACAAGACATTCCACGACGGTTACAAGCGCAAGCTTCAGGACGCCACCGACAGTCTGTTGCGTGACGGCGCCACCGTTCGGGCTCTGGGCGAGATCAACCAGTTGGCCGGTATCCTCATTTCCCACATCCGTACAGAAGACCGGAAGCTGGCCCAGCATCTTCACAGCAACTGAGGCCGTGCCCCTCGGGGCGGCCTCCAGGAAGGTTGTAGATCATGGACAAAGATTTTCTGGCGTATTACAATATACTGAATTTTCTGACGGACAGCACCGGCGACTACTTTTTTCTGCTGGATGTGGCCGGCGAAAAGCTATATATTCCCAAACAGCTGCATAAGACGCTGGCACTTCCCAACACCGATGCCGATTACTGCACCTTACCCGAATGGTTCGGTATCGTATGGCCGCAGGATTTCGCACGGCTGCAGGAGGGACTGGTACATGCCCTCTCCGGCATCTCCGCCGACTACGACGCGGAATACCGGGTGATGGACCGCACCGGCAGCCTGCTCTGGGTCAATTTTCGCGGCAAGGTACACTTTAGCAGCAGCGGCCATCCCCAGTGGATGATAGGCCGTCTGACCATTCTGCCCTCCCACAGCAAGGCTGACCACCTCACTGGTGCGTTCCATATGGATGTGCTGCAAGAGGAGATCAAGCAGCTGCTCGAAAGCGGACAGGATGGGTTCCTGCTGGTGCTGGACGTGGACGATCAGCAGGCCATCAATCTGAAATACGGTCAGACCTATGGCGATCAACTGCTGAAACAGGTGGCCGACTCTCTGGAGGCCGCCACCGGCGGCTCCCAGCGGATCTACCGCATGGACGGCGATTCCTTTGCCGTCAATCTGCCGGGCCGCAGCAGCGGTGAAGTCCGGGAGGTCTTTGAACAGCTGCAGGTCCGGCTGCGGAATCAGTGTACCCTGTCCGGCGGCTGTGTCCCGTACCAGACCTACCGGGTCCCTGATGAAGGCGTCCTGTATCAATACGCTGAGACTGCTGTGGACTGCGCTAAGGCCCATGGCAAAAAGATGCTCTGGTTCTTTTCCGCCGAGGATTACCAGCGGGAGCTGGCCGCTCTGGAGCTGAAAGAGGACCTGCAGCGGAGTGTGGACAACGGTTTTGAAGGATTTACCGTGTTCTATCAGCCCCAGGTGGTCTCCCATACCTACGCCCTCCATGGCGCGGAAGCGCTGCTGCGTTACAATTCGCCCCGCCTTGGTCCCGTCAGTCCGGCGGACTTTATCCCTCTGCTGGAGGAAATGCGGCTTATCTGTGAGGTGGGTCTGTGGGTACTTGCCACAGCCCTGGAACAGTGCCGTATCTGGCGGCGGTACATTCCCAATTTTTCCATGAGCGTCAACATGTCCCATGTGCAGCTCTGTGACGCCGACATCACCAATCAGGTGCTTCAGTGTGTCCAGAACAGCGGTCTGCCGGGCAGCGCCCTGACGCTGGAACTGACCGAGGGCATCCAACTGCTGGATTCCCCGCACATCAATGCGATTTTTGCCCAGTGGAAGCAGCAGGGCATCGCCATTTCCATCGACGACTTCGGCACCGGCTATTCCAGCCTGCAGCGGTTGGAGGAAATGGAGATTGAAGAAGTGAAGATTGACCGCTGCTTCGTCCGGGATATCCATAAAAGTGCCTATAATTACCGGTTTCTCGGCAATATGCTGCAGCTTGCCGAAAGCAGCCGCATTCGCGTCTGCTGCGAAGGCATCGAAACCACCGAGGAACTGGCGGCTCTGGAGGAGCTGCGGCCACGGCTGCTCCAGGGTTTTCTCTTCTCTCGTCCCATCAGTGCCGCCGATTTTACGGCCCGCTATCTGGAACAAGATTCCCCGTCGTATCAGGCCCGTCTGGAGCAGGAGAACGGCTTCCGCCGCCTGCTCCACAACTATGACCAGGTGCCCTTGACGGAACTGGCGCCGGGCGATCTGGCCCAGGCGGTCCTGGACGCGGAGGAAGACATTTTTTACATCAGCGATCCGGAGACGTATGAGCTCTATTATATCAACCCCGCAGGTCAGCGGCTCTTTGGTGCACGGGATTACCGCGGCAAGCGATGCTACAAGGTTTTGCAGGGGAGAGACAGTCCCTGTTCCTTCTGTGCCAGGGGTCAGTTGGATACGGATCGTTTTTTGATGCGCGACCATATGAACGAATACTGCGGCCGCCGCTTTATTCTGCGCGACAAGCTGATTCTCCTTCAGGGGAGAGCAGCACGGCTCAGCACGGCCATCGACATTACCGAGCAGGAGCTGACCAGCCGGGATGTTCAAGACCGGCTGGAGTGCGGCAAACGCATGGTGGAGGCCGCCGAACGCCTGTCGGAATGCAGCTCGTACCATGAAACTGTTCGGACTGCCTTGGCCATTTTAGGCGATTTCTATCAGGCCGACCGGGTATTTCTCTACGAGGCCCCCTGTGGTCCGTCGGAACACTGGACCGCCTCCACCCGGTGGGAGCGGCCGGATCTGCCGCCCCGGCCGCCGGAGTGGCTCAGTATCCCGCCCGGCCCCCTGCGGCGCTGGGTGGAGATGTTCCAGCGGGGGCAATCGGTGATCACCCTGGGCGCCGGCCCGCTGCAAACGCCGGAGGAGCTGGAGCTGCTCCACTCTCTGGACATTCACCAACATCTGGCCGTCCCATTGCTGCGGGAGAAAAAGCTCCTGAGCTTTGTGGGCATCAGCAATCCCCGCCACTGCCCCCACAATGACGCCCTGGCCCGGGTTGTAACCCGGCTGCTGATTACCCGTATGGGGGAATCGCGGCTGCAGCATCATTTGAAAGAGTTGAGCCGGTCCAATTACCGGCACATTCTCAGTTCCATGGCCGTGGGCCTGTGGACCATTCGCATTCCTTCCGACGGTCATCCGCCGCAGATGGTGGCCGATGAAGCCATGTACCGCGCCTTGGGTGCGCCCACTTCTCTAACGCCGGAGGAGTGTTATCAGTTCTGGTACAGCCGTATCAATGCCGGTTATTACAGCTATGTCCACGACGCCGTACGGAGTATGATTGACACCAGGCAGAAGGTGCAGCTGGAATACACTTGGAACCATCCCAGCCTCAACGAGGTTTTGGTACAGTGCACCGGTATTCGGGCCGAAGACGACGGCGATGGCGTTTGTCTACAGGGCTATCACCGCATCCTCAGCGGTACCCACTGTCCGCAATTCCTGCCAGAGCTGGACAAACGGGAGTTATTCGAGTACAATGAGCTAAAACAGACCATCTTCTTCCATACAGACCGGCACCTGATCGCCGGTGAATGCCGCCATGAAAACGGTTTTCCCCAGTGCTGGATTGATGATCATATTGTCCATCCCCACTTTGCTCAGGAATTTCAGGCAGCATTTTCCCGCGTATGTCTCAAGTCTGATCTGGTTTTGCCGGAGATTTTGCTCCAGTCCAAGGGCGGCACTTATGAGTGGTTCCAGCTGTCCCTGCGGCATCCCGGCCAGGAGGAAGTGGACCTGAATACCATGGTGGTATCCGTGGAGCCCATCGGCGCCCAACGGGTTCAGCAGCTGGGTGCTTTGCGGGTCCAGCGGTTTTATCACGCCGTCCTGTCGGAAACCACAGCCCATGCCGAGGTGGACCTGGAAAGCGGGCAGCTGCTTTCCGTGGGTGGACTGTGGAGAGAGCTTTCCCAGGATTACCGCAACCATTCCGACCACTTTATCCGGACCTTGCAGGACCGGCTTGCCCCGTATTTATCCCCGGAAGATCTGACATTGCTGGACGATTATTTGTCCAGAGAACGCTGCCCTATTTTGCTGGAGCACAATATGGAGGCCAGGCGGTTCGTCTTCCGGATGCCGGTGGATGGAATCATGCGCCGGGTGGAGTTGGTAGTCCACCTGTTCCAGGAATCCATGACGCAGAGCATCTATGCTCTGCTCTATCTTCGCGACTGCCAGTGTCAGGAGAGTCCCCACTGAGCAGCCACTGTCCCGCCGTCGCAGAACGGCACCGTTCAAATGACAATAAATGAGGAGGAGCTTGTATGTTTCACAAAACAAAAATTAAAACGTATCTATTGACCATTTTTTCAACCGTCATAGTTTTAGCAACCATCATCTATGTTCTGGGTGTGGCCGGTTTGATCAATATCCGTTCCAATACGAATATTTTGACCAACACAATCATTGCCTCCTCTACCGCTGTCAAGGACTGTCGGATTGCCATCAGCTCCGCTGCCCGCGATCTGCGTGAAATGATCATTGCGCTTTCGGTAAACGATACACAATCCATTCCCCAGCTGAAGTCCAGTGTTCAGAGTAGTATGGAGGAAGTACAGAAAAACATCGACCTGTTTGCCGAAACCCACGGCACCGCCGACGGACTGTCGCAGAAATATCAAACCGCATTCGACAACTGGACCAGCATCGCCTCCCATGTCATGGAGCATATCGATGAGGGTAATGTGGCGGATGCCGCTGACGCCGTGATCAATGAATGTTCTCCCGCGCTGGCAGAACTGCGGTCCATTTCCGAAGAGCTGGACCACTCTGTCTCCAACCTCAAGTCCGCCCAGGAAACGAAGGTAATGAACAATCTGCGCATATTCATTATTGTGCTGATTGCCTTCTATGCCATTGCCTTGGCCGTCAGCCTGTATGTGGCCTTCAACACCACCCATCAGCTCACCGGTGTGGTCGGCCAGATCTATAAGGCTGCTGACGATTTGTCCCAGGGCAAACTCAGTGCCCATGTGGAGTATAACGGTGCCAATGAGTTTGGTGAGCTGGCCAGACGCCTGAATTTCTCCTTCAGCGAGCTGAATAAGTATATTTCCGCCATCGACTACGGCATGAGCGAGTTTGCCAGCGGCAATTTCTCCTGCGAGTGTCCGCTGCCATTCCAGGGCGACTTTGCCAATATTCAGCACTCCATTGAGAATTTCCAGGACAAACTCTGTGCGACTTTGGGTGACCTGGGTACCTCTGCCGCCCAGGTGAATGCCGGTTCCGATCAGGTGGCCGACGGTGCCCAGGCACTGGCCCAGGGCGCCACGGAGCAGGCCAGCAGCGTCGAGGAGCTGTCCGCCGCCATCAGCGAAATCACCGGCCGCATCAACGACACCGCCGAATTCTCCCGCAAGGCCAACCAGCTGGGCCAGACCGCCCGGGAAACCGTTACCCGCGGCAAGGAAGAAATGACCCAGCTGCTCAGCGCCATCCGGGACATTGCCGCCGCCGCCAACAATATCCAGAGCATCATCAAGGTCATCGACGATATCGCGTTCCAGACCAACATTCTGGCCCTCAACGCCGCGGTTGAGGCTGCCCGTGCGGGCAACGCCGGCAAGGGCTTTGCCGTGGTGGCCGATGAAGTCCGTTCCCTGGCGCAGAAGTCCGCTGACGCCGCCCAGGAAACCACCGGCCTGATCAAGAACTCCCTGCAGCACGTTTCCCGCGGCGAGGAGATTGCCCACCGCACCGACACGGCGTTCAACGACGTGGCCATCTCCGCCGAGGATATTCTGAGGATGATCGAAAAGATTGCCCATGCTTCCAGCGAGCAGGCCGATGCCATCTCCCAGATTTCCGTGGGCATCGATCAGATTTCCAGCGTGGTGCAGACCAACTCCGCCACCGCCGAGGAAAGTGCCGCCGCCAGCCAGCAGCTTTCCAGCCAGGCTTCCCTTATGAAGAACCTGCTGGATCAGTTCCGGATCAAGGGCGTATCTGCCACATCCGGTGCCGCTGCAACGGATTCCGGCGACAGCTGCCCCCGTGTACCTCAGTCCGCCGGTTACGTTTCCGACAAGTATTGATTGCATAATACCTGTTGCCCGTGGGATGCTGCAGCATCCCACGGGCTGATTCTTTTGTTGCACACATTACAATTTTATGGTATGCTTTTTTATGAGAAATGACCATTTTAGCCGAATTCCCGGCAGTTGTTAGGCATATTTATTATTTTGATCCAATACTCTGACGGCAAGGAGTTGATTCCATGCAACATGAATCCTATCGCAGACGCAGATTTTTGCTGCTGTCTCTGTCCCCGCTGTATTTTTTGATTATCTCTTTTTTTATTCAGTCCTTTGATGAGATTTTACAGGGTTTGGTAGCCATTGTGGAAAGTCCTGACTTCCTTATTACCGACTATTTTGTGGTAGGAGGTCCCGGCGCAGCGCTGTTCAACGCCAGCCTTTCCACATTACTCTGTATTTTGATCATTTACTTGCTGGGTATGGAATTTGATGGGCATACCATTACTTCCACAGCCCTGTTATTCGGATTTTCACTGTTCGGCAAAAACATTGTCAATATCTGGACCATTATGATGGGCGTATGTCTGTACTCCCGTTTCCACGGGGTCAGCATCACCAAGTACCTGTATGTGGGCCTGTACGGCACCTCTCTATCGCCCATCATTACACAGATCATGCATATCTACACCCTGCCGTTACCGGTGCGGCTGCTGCTCTCCGGCGCTACGGGGTTGCTGTTGGGCTTTATTCTGCCGCCTCTGTCTACCCACACCTATTATGCCCACCAAGGTTACTCTCTGTACAACGTGGGCCTGGCCTGCGGTATCATCGCCACGGTAGTGGTCTCCCTGTTCCGCTCCTTTGATATCACCATCCACTCCCGGCTGATCTGGGCCACTGATTACGATTTGCTCTTTGGCAGCATTCTTTTAGGTCTGTTCGCAGTCTGGATTATTCTGCCACTGATTCTCCGCCGGGAGAAGGTTTTGATCGGCTATCGAATGCTGCTGCAAACCAGTGGTGCCTCTCATACGGATTACTTTAAAGCCTTTGGTTCCGCCTGCGTCTACTTCAACATGGGTATCAACGGCATGGTGGCCACGCTGCTGCTGTTGGCTGTGGGCGGCGATATCAATGGTCCTACCATCGGCGGTATTTTCACCATTGTGGGCTTCTCCGCCACCGGCAAGCACATCCGCAACATTCTGCCCATTATGGCCGGTGTTTATCTGGGCAGCCTGACAAAAAATTGGAGCATCACCGATCCCAGCTGTACGCTGGCATTCCTGTTTTCCACGACTCTGGCGCCCATTGCCGGAGAATTCGGTATCATTGCCGGTATCATTGCCGGGTATCTCCATTCGTCGGTGGCCCTCAATGTAGGTATGATCAACAGTGGTATGAATCTCTACAACAACGGCTTTGCAGGTGGTCTGGTGGCTATCATTTTAGTGCCGGTCATCCAGTCCTTTATTTCCCGCCGCGCCCGAGCCAATAGCGATATCAGCCTTTAAGCCTATGAAAAAACACCTGAAATCCGCGATTTCAGGTGTTTTTTATGTACAATCAGGATTCTTTCTGCTCCTTCGGCAGCAGCAGATTCAGCACCACAGCCAGGATGGTGGCAATGACCACGGGGCTCTTGCCGAAGATCACAGCAACGCTCTCGGGGAACTGGCTCAATGCCGCCGAGGACTGGGAAATGCCCACACCCAGCGCAGCGCTGAGGCCGACGATGGTGGTATTGCGGGCGTCCAGCTTTGCAGAAGCAATGAGCTTCATACCGGTCATGGCAATGGTGGAGAACACGGTAATGGTAGCGCCGCCCAGAACGCACTGGGGAATGGTCGTCAGCAGCGCCGAGAACTTGGGAGACACGCCAGCCAGCAGCAGGAACGCTGCCGCCAGGGTAAATACCGTCCGGTTGACCACCTTATTGGTGGTGACGATACCCACGTTCTGGGAATAGGTAGCCGTGGGCAGACCGCCCAGGAAGGCCGAAATCACATTGACAACACCGTAGGCCGTAATACCGCCCCGCAGCTCTTGGTTGGTTGGCTGACGGTCCAGACCGCCCACCGTGGTGGCGGTAAAGTCACCGATGGCCTGAATGGCATTGATGGCAAACAGCAGGCTGATGGCAATGCAGGCCGACGGCTCAAAGGTGATGCCAAAGGGCAGCACTTCCGGCAGGGCAAACCAGGCAGCCTGTCCCACCTTGTCAAAACTCACCATACCGAAAAACGCCGACAGGATGTAACCGATAATCATGCCCAGCAGAATGGAGGCCAGCTTGCAAATGCCTTTGCCCTTCTGGTTCAGCACCATGACCGCAACCAATGTCACCACGGCCACCAGCCAGTTCTGCCAGGAACCGTAGATCATGGACTCCGGCAGACCCGCTGCCGCGATGGCTTCCGCCGTGTTGCCGGTGCCGCCGGCCATATAGTTGATGGCCGTGGGGTAGAGGGACAGACCGATGGTAAAGACCACCGTACCGGTGATGACCGGCGGGAACAGGACGCGGATTTTGTCCACCATCAGACCCACGATCAGGGCCACAATGCCGCCCACCACCATGGCGCCGGCAATGGCCGCCACACCGCCGCCGCCGGCAGCAATGGCCTGCATACTGGGGACATAGGCGAAGCTGACGCCCAGAATCACCGGCAGACCGGCGCCCAGCCGCAGCGCCTTGGGGCCCAGGGGAAACAGCTGCAGCAGCGTTGACAGAGCCGAAACCACCAGGGAGGACTGAATCAGCAGCACCTCCTGATACTGGGGCAGGCCCGCCACATTGGCAATCATAATGGCCGGGGTGACACAGCCGACGATCATGGCTACCAAATGCTGCAACGCCAGGGAGAGGGCGGAACCCATGGGGGGACGGCCCGTGAACTGGAATAGAGTGTCTCTGTTGCGCTTCTCCATGTCAGCGCTCCTTTCCTGTGGGGCGTTTTTGTTGGTTTGCACCACTTCTATTCCTATTCTATCACAAATTTTGTAAAAGGCAAACAAAAAATTTGTTAGCCTTTCAAATATTTTAATTGCTCCAGCAACTCGGGAATGGCACGCTCAAATTCCACCCCGTACCAATTGGAATCCGGCGTATGGGTGGTGACGTCGATGGTGCGGCGGGTATAGTCGGCGGCCAGGGTCAAAGCCTGTCCCAAATCCAGCCCGTTCATCAGACCGCCGACACAGGTGGAAGCAAAGATATCACCGGTGCCATGGTAGGAGACCGGCAGCAGTTCATTATAGTAGGTGAAGGTCTCGCCGGTCTTCTGATCATAGGCCATAACGCCCACACGGCCTTCGTCAGGCCGCACACCGGTGACGGCCACATGGCGGGGGCCCAAGGCCGCAAGCCCTTGCAGCAGCTCTTTGAGATAGCCCTCGTCGTAATCGGTGCGGTAGGGGAGACCCGTCAGCAGCGATGCCTCTGTCAGATTGGGCACAATGATATCGGCTTTGGCGCAGACCTTGGCCATTTCCCTGGGAAACGCCTCGTCAAAAGCGGCGTACAGCTTGCCGTTATCGGCCATGACCGGGTCCACAAAAATAAAATTGTCCTCGGTTTTGAACTGGTCAAAGAAGCGGCACACGTCGTCAATCTGTTCGGCAGAAGCCAGATAGCCCGTATAGATGGCATCAAAGCGGATGTTTTCCTGCTTCCAGTGGTGGGCAATGGGGCCAATCTGGTCCGTCAGGTCCTTGCAGGTGAAATTCTGGAACATGGTATGGGTGGACAGCACCGCCGTAGGCAGAATGGCACACTCCACGCCCATGGCGGAAATGACGGGCAGAGTCACAGTCAGAGAGCATTTGCCCAGACAGGAGATGTCCTGGATGGTGATAATACGTTTCATGGGTCCTTCCTCCTTTGGTTCTTGGGTCCCATTGTACTGCCCCAACTGACTGTATGGAATAGTCAATTTTATATTATTTTATGGTATCAGATTTCGTGTCTACCCCGGCAACCTGTCCCATAGGATAAAGGGGAGGTGGTTGGCATGACCAAAAAATTCTGGCAATACCGGGTCCGTCAGCGGATTTTGATCACCGTCTGTCTGCTGGCGGCCCTGAGTCTCTTTCTGCTGCTGGGCGGCGGCAAAGCGATTCCTGTGGGCTCCTGGGGGCTCAGCTTTCAGCAGGAGGGGGAAGCGCCCATCGGCACCGTCAGCAGCGACGCCCTCTCCGGCTATGACGCCGTCTATGTGGGCGACACGTCTGATCCTGTGCTCTATCTGACCTTTGATGCCGGGTATGAGAACGGATACACTACACAGATTCTCGACGTTCTGGCGGCCCATCATGCCCCGGCGGCCTTTTTCCTGGTGGGCAACTATTTGGAGACGGCGCCGGAGCTGGTACAGCGGATGGTGGACGAGGGCCACATTGTGGGCAATCACACCTACCATCACAAAAACATGTCGGAGATCTCCGACCCGGATGCCTTTGCCGCTGAGCTGAAAGCCGTGGAGGACAGCTACCGGGAAATCACCGGTCAGGAGCTGCCCCGGTATTATCGGCCGCCCCAGGGTGAGTACAGCCCGGAGAATCTGCAAATGGCCAAGGAGATGGGCTATCGGACCGTATTCTGGAGTCTGGCCTATGTGGACTGGAACACCGACGACCAGCCCACCAAAGAGGAGGCCTTTTCCAAACTGATTCCCCGCATTCACAATGGAGCTGTGGTGCTGCTCCACTCCACCTCAGCCACCAACGCGGCCATTCTGGACGAGTTGCTGACCAAGTGGGAGGACATGGGGTACCGGTTTGAAAGCCTGGATCATCTCTTTGGGACGCCATGACAAACGCGCCCGGATTTCCGTGGAAATCCGGGTGCGTATTGTTGTAATTTTATTGGGCGGTTTCTTCCGTGGCGGTGATGGCAATGTGCAGCTCGTCCAGCTGCTTCTGCTCCACGGTGGAGGGAGCGCCCATCATAATATCCTGGGCGTTCTTGTTCATGGGGAAGGGGATAATCTCCCGGATGGACTCCTCGCCGGCCAGCAGCATAACCATACGGTCCACGCCGGGGGCAATGCCCGCATGGGGGGGCGCACCGTAGCAGAAGGCGTTATACATGGCGGGGAACTTGCTCTTCACGTCCTCTTCGCCAAGGCGGACCATTTCAAAGGCCTTGATCATAATCTCCGGGTCGTGGTTCCGCACAGCGCCGGAGGACAGCTCCACGCCGTTGCAGACCAGGTCGTACTGGAAGGCGGTAATGGACAGGGGATCGATTTCGCCCCGCTCGGCCTTTTTCAGAATCTCCAGACCGCCGTTGGGCATGGAGAAGGGGTTGTGGCAGAACTCCAGCTCGCCGGACTCCTCGCCGATTTCGTACATGGGGAAGTCCACGATCCAGCAGAACTCATAGCGCTCCTTGTCCATGTGGCCCTCGCAGGCATAGCCCAGCTTGGTCCGCAGGACACCAGCCGTCTTCTGTGCAGCGGACTTCTTACCGGCGGTGAAGCCCACAAAGTCACCGGGCTTCAGGCCCAGGGCGGCGGTCAGCTCGTCCTTGCGGCCCGTCAGGAATTTGGCAATGCCGCCGGCCATCTCGCCGTTCTCGTCCACCTTGACCCAATAGGCCTTATTGCCTGCCTGGACCTCCACCTCAGCCAACAGCTTGTCGATGGCTTTCCGGGCCAGCTTGCAGTCAGAGACCACAACGGCCTTGACGGTGTTGCCTGCAAAGGGCTCAAAACCGCAGTCGGCAAAGGCGGTGGCATCCTGCACCGTCAGGTCAATGCGCAGGTCCGGCTTATCAGAGCCATAGGTTTCCATGGCCTCATTAAAGCCGATACGGCGGAAGGGCGCGGAGGAAGCCACATTGTATTTGCCGTACTTGGCAAAGATGGGGGGCAGCACATCCTCCAGAATGGCGAACACATCGTCCTGGGTAGCAAAGGCCATTTCCATATCCAGCTGGTAGAACTCGCCGGGGCTGCGGTCGCCGCGGGCGTCCTCGTCGCGGAAGCAGGGAGCGATCTGGAAGTAGCGGTCAAAGCCGGAGGTCATCAAAAGCTGCTTGAACTGCTGGGGCGCCTGGGGCAGGGCATAGAACTTGCCGGGATGCTTCCGGGCGGGCACCAGATAGTCGCGGGCGCCCTCGGGGGAGGAGGCCGTCAGAATGGGAGTGGTGATCTCCAGGAAGTCATGGGCGGTCATGGCGGCGCGCAGAGCGGACACCACATTGCAGCGGAGAATGATGTTGTTCTTCACCGCGGGGTTCCGCAGGTCCAGATAGCGATACTTGAGCCGGAGGGTCTCGTCGGCATCGCGGCTGCGGTTGATCTCAAAGGGCAGCTCATTGTAGCGGCAGCGGCCCAGGACGGAAATGCTGGTGGGTACCACTTCGATCTCACCAGTGGGCAGCTTGGGGTTCTTGCTGGCTCGCTCCCGGACGGTACCGGTAACAGAAATGGTGGACTCCTTGTTGAGGGGCTTGATGATCTGCATCATCTCCTCAGTCTCCACCACCACCTGGGTTGTGCCGTAGAAGTCCCGCACCACCACAAAGGCCAGATTGGCGCCCACTTCGCGGACGTTTTCCATCCAGCCTACAATGGTGACTGTCTTACCGGCATCGGAGAGCCGCAGATCATTGCAGGTATGGGTTCTCGATTGAAACATAGTGAAAAATCCTTCCTTTTTCTCTGGAATTATCAAGATAGAGACGGGCGAAACACCGGGACGGCCTAAACCGTCCGGGCTCCGGTCTTATTCCACGATGACGGGGCCTTCGTTGAGGGCGGCAATGCCGGCGGCAATCTTCTCCGCGGCCTCCTCAGGGCTGACGGTCTCCTGCACGCCGGTGCGCAAATCCTTGACGGAGCACTTGCCCTGGGCGATTTCATCTTCACCCAAAAACAGAACGTAGGGGATGCCCAGCTTGTCAGCATAGCTCATTTTTGCCTTAAACTTTTTGGCCTCGGTATAGAGCTGGGTCCGGATGCCACCGGCCCGCAGGGCCGTAGCCAGACGGATGGCAGGTCCCAGATCGTCGGTCATGGGCAGAATCAGAGCGTCGGCGGGAGCCGTGGGCAGGGCGGGATTCAGCATGCCCTGCTCGCCCAGGACGTAAAACAGGCGGGTCAAGCCGATGGAGATGCCCACACCGGGCAGAGGCTTATCAATATAGTATCCGGCCAGATTGTCATAGCGGCCGCCGGAGCAGACCGATCCGATTTCCGGATGGTCCAGCAGCATGGTCTCATAAACCGTACCGGTGTAGTAGTCGAGACCGCGGGCAATGGTCAGGTCCACGGCGAAATTCTCCGTGGGAACGCCGAAGTTGGAGAGGTTCTCCACCACGGCGGCCAGCTCGTCCAGACCCGTGTCAAAGATCTCGTTCCGGCCGCGATACTGGCTCAGAGCGGCCAGCACATCGCCGTCGATAGCCATAAACTTCAAAATCTCGTCGGCCTGTTCTGCCGTCAGACCCACATCCTCTGTCAACAGGGTGCGGACCTTGTCGGGACCGATTTTGTCCAGCTTGTCCACGGTGCGCATAATGTCGCCGGACTGCTCAGAGAGGCCCTGCATGGCATAAAAGCCATTGAGAATCTTGCGGTTGTTGACGCGAATCTGGAACCGCTTCAGACCCAGACGGGAGAAGGTTTCATAGATGATGGCCGGGATTTCCGCCTCGTTGAGAATGGACAGCTGTCCATCACCAATAATGTCAATATCGGCCTGATAGAACTCCCGGAAGCGGCCCCGCTGAGCTCGCTCGCCCCGATAGACTTTACCGATCTGATAGCGGCGGAAGGGGAACGTCAGTTCGCCGTAATGGAGGGCCACATATTTTGCCAGGGGCACCGTCAGGTCAAACCGCAGCGCCAAATCACTGTCGCCCTTCTGAAAACGGTAGATCTGTTTTTCAGTCTCGCCGCCGCCCTTGGCCAGCAGCACCTCCGCCGACTCGATGGCCGGGGTATCCAGGGGAGTGAAGCCGTAGCGGCTGTAGGTCTGCCGCAAAATTTCCATGATGCGCTCCATCTGCTGCTGCGGCGCGGGCAGCAGCTCCATGAAGCCCGACAGGGTGCGGGGTTTCATCTGTGCCATAGTATCTTGGATTCCTTTCTCATCTAATACTATTATCTCATCGTTAAAATAGGCGTTGCCTTGCGGCGCTGCCCGTTTGCAGTCAAACACCAGCATAGGCTGAACTGCCCTCGCTCCGCCAAAACGGGCAAGGGCAGGGGATATGGACTCAAATGGTCTTTTTGGGGCGGATCATCTCACGCCAATCCAGGTCGCCGCGCTGGAGACCGAGAATCAGCATTTCCGCCGTAGCCAGATTGGTCGCCACCGGGACATTGTGCATCTCACACAGGCGCAACGTCTGCATGACCCGCTGATCCTCCCAGGGGTCATTGTCGTTGGGGTCGGAAAAGATAATGACCATGTCGATTTCATTGTAGGCAATCCGGGCGTCCACCTGTTGATGGCCGCCCTGGGACCGGGCCAGGAACAGCGACACGGGCAGGCCAGTGGCATCTGCCACCAGACGGCCTGTAGTCGCCGTGGCGGACAGGTTATGCTTGGCAAAGATGCTCTTGTAGGCGGTACAGAACTGCACCATCAGTTCCTTCTTCTTGTCATGGGCCATAACCGTAATGTTCATAGTATCACTCCGTATCGTGTCCAGTGTATGGAAGATTGGGCAGCGCCGTTACAGACGCAGGAGAGTAGCGCGCCGCCCGCAGAGGCGGCGGGCAATATGGAGACAGGCCACGGACGCGCCGCGGCTGGTATACAGAATCAACGGCTCCGACGCGGCAGCCGCCAGCGTCACCGAGATATCGTCCGGCACAATGCCCAGCAGGGGCAATCCCACACCGTCCATCACATCGTCCACCGTGGCCCGCAGCTTGCGGTACATCCGCCGGGACACCCGGTTCACCACCAGACGCATGGGCCGGTCCGGCCGATCTTGCAGTTCAATCAAATCAGCGGCCCGGGCCGCATCCCGCATGGACGCCGGATCGGCAACGGCCACCACCACTAATTCATCGGCGTACCGCGTAGCCAGCTGAAAGCCCACGCCCACACCGGCAGGGGCGTCAATCAGGCACCAGTCATACTGGGTCCGGACCTCCTCCAGAAGCCGCCCAAAGGCCTCCTGGTCCACATCCTCCGGCAGTTTGGTCACCGGCGCCGTCAGCAAATCCAGGCCCGGTATGCGGGGATGGGTCACGGCATCCTCCAGGGTATACAGACCGTCCATCACATCGGTAAATGCCACAGTGGCCTCGTCGGCCAGACCCAGGGAGAGGTCCAGGTTCCGCAGGCCCATATCACAATCGATGCACAGCACCTTCTGGCCCTCTGCGGCCAGACAGGCCGCCACACCCGCCGTGAGGCTGGTCTTACCCGTGCCGCCTTTGCCGGAGATGACGGCAATCACCTGTCCCACGACGGTTCCTCCCCCCTTTGCCTGCTTCTACAGGCTTCAATCTTTCATATTATACCCGCAAATCCCTGGAAGTTCAACAGGGACCGGGGATTTTTCCTGCATTTTTTGTGGTAACCGCCGTCATCTGCGGGCAGAAATGACAATGCGTTCTCCCAAAATGAAAAACTGCCGGACCGCAAACGCGATCCGGCAGGAAAGGACTGGAATCAGTCAACCTCCAGCACGTCGACAGGACAAGCATCGGCGCACAGGCCGCAGCTGACGCAATCATCAGCGTTGGCGATCTCGACGTTGTCCTCAACCTTCAGGACCTCCTGGGGGCAAGCCTCAGCGCAAGCGCCGCAAGCAACGCAATCGCCCAGGTTCTTGATGGAAACACCCATTGTCGTGAACCTCCTTTTATAAGATGTACCTACCATACCACGCCGCGGCCATCTTTGCAACCGGCTGACTAAAAGTTTCACAAAAAATTTTTTTAAAAAGCTCTTTACAAAAATGAGAATGTATGCTATTATCATCATGCGAGCGATAATCATTACTGAAATGGAGAGACAAATGGAAAAAATTCGCAAACGGTCCAAGAAGCGCGACGCGATTCTGGCCTGTATCTGCGGTACCGATTGTCATCCCAGTGCCGAGTGGGTGTATACCCAGCTCAAGCCACAGATCCCCGATCTCAGTCTCGGCACAGTCTACCGGAACATCAGCATGTTCCGGGAGGAAGGGACCATCGTATCGGTGGGCGTAGTCAACGGGCTGGAGCGGTTCGACGGCGAGACCCGGCCGCACGTGCACTTCATCTGTGAGGATTGCGGTGCGGTTTTGGATATTAGCGCCATTGAGGTACCCACGGAACTGGCAGCCCTGGCCGAACAGGCCACCGGCGGTATGGTTTCCGATTGCCGTCTGACATTCCGCGGCCGCTGCAAGCATTGCATGGCCGAGGAAATCGCCTGACACAATTCTTTTACAAGCAAGTTTTCAATTCCCATACTACATTATTTATTTTGGAGGAAATCACTATGAAGAAGTTCGTATGTCCTGTCTGCGGTTATGTTCATGTTGGCGACAGCGCCCCCGAGAAGTGCCCCCAGTGCGGCGTTCCCGGCTCCAAGTTCACCGTGCAGTCTGAGACCAAGACCTGGGCTGCTGAGCACGTTGTGGGCGTGGGCAAGGTCTTCGGCGCCGATGTGCCCGCTGAGGTCCAGAAGGAGATCCTCGAGGGTCTGAACGCCAACTTCCAGGGCGAGTGCACCGAGGTCGGCATGTACCTGGCCATGAGCCGCGTTGCACACCGCGAGGGCTACCCCGAGATCGGCCTGTACTGGGAGAAGGCTGCTCTGGAAGAGGCTGAGCATGCTGCCAAGTTCGCTGAGCTGCTGGGCGACGTTGTCACCGACAGCACCAAGAAGAACCTGGAGATGCGCGTTGAGGCTGAGAACGGCGCTACCCTGGGCAAGTTCGAGCTGGCTAAGCTGGCCAAGCAGTACAACCTGGATGCCATCCACGACACCGTTCACGAGATGGCTCGCGACGAGGCCCGTCACGGCAAGGCTTTCGAGGGCCTGCTGAACCGTTACTTCGGTTAATCTGAAATAACAACATTTTAACCCCCTTGACAATAGGAAAATCCCTATTGTCAAGGGGGTTTCTGTGCTCTGAATACGAAATGAATTTTAAAAATACAGTGCTGTTCATCCCGCCGCATAATTTTTTTATTTTGCGGCGGTTCCACATTCTCTGTATGCTGCGTTCAGTCAAATTCCAATAATTTTGATGGCGGTACTTGCAGCGCCTCCGCAATGGATAGAAGTGTAGCTAGAGACATGCCCACAGAGAGGTTGGGCGCTTCAATCTGGCTCAGAAACCCCAGGGATATCCCTGCCTTTTCCGCAAGCTGCTCCTGGGTCATTCCTCTTTGCCTTCTCAGATACCCAATTTTCAAGCCGACAGCAACAAACTCATCTCTATATTTTGTGATATTCTCGTTCTTCATAGCAAAAGCCCTCCATGGATATTGTAGGGGCTTGAGCCGCAAATATTTATATGCTATAATCAAGATAAACTCAATACAAACTAGTATTTCATATAAGTGGGTGAGCGCATGGAACGAGAAATCAAACTCACAAAAAAATCCTCTTGCCGAGGTAATACTGGATATAAAGTCGTATCTGTTCGTATGAAAAAAGAAATGATTGACCGTTTGGATGCGTTATCGGCACAAACTTACCGTTCCAGAAATGGGTTACTCAATTTTTTATTGGACGCTGCAATCGACATTGTAAAAGTCGAAGATTAAGCCTGTACCGGGAGCGGAACGGATTCCGCTCCCTGTTTCCGTATGCTTACAATCCCAACAGCTGCTTTTTCTTGGTATCAAATTCCTCCTGGGAAATGACGCCGGTATCCAGCAGCTCCTTTAGCTGCTTTAATTCATCCATGTTGCTGCCGGACGGGGTAGCAGGGGCCGGGCTGCTTTTTGTCAGGGTCATCTTTTTATCCATGATGGCCGATTTGATGGCAGGACCATTTTTCAAAAACAGCGTCTTAAAGTTGATACCGCTGCCTTTCAGCTTCAACCCCTTGAGTCCCACCAGCTCCACGCTGTTGATATCCTGAATCATAAACTGCATGGATTTTCCCGGCTTCTTTTGGCAGGTTACTGCGGTTTCTTCCACCGACACCTGGCCGCGTCTGTCTGTCAGATAGAGTACCGTAAAAATCAGCAGCACCAGCAGCACGGCGTAAATGCACAGCATCAGAACCGGTGCATGGCTAAAGAGAAAATACCCCATGAAATACTCTGAGAAGCCCACATAGCGGAAGTAATGGGGAATATAGGTGAGATCATCGTATCCCATGGCTTCCAGCGCGTCTTCCATGGCGTCCCGAATGGCGCCGCTGTATTCGTTCCAGTTCTGTCCAAGATAGCTGGTACGGGTCATGTCCATATAGAGATCGTGGATGACTTCCTCCCGGTCTGGCGAATCGTACTCCGAGGACGCCAGCGCCGCGCAGACCAGACCGGCATCCTGGATTTCCTTATATCCGGCATATTTGACAGCAGCAAAGCTGAAAAATGCAACGATTGCCACCAGCCAGATAATCAGAAACACCTTGCCCAATTTTAATTTTTCGCTTTTGAGTTCGTTTGTGGTTGTTTGATTCATCAGTTTCTCCTCCTTTGAATATGCCTTAGCCCGGAATTGGTGCCGGGCTTTCTTACAGACCATGTTACTGAGCCAACCACCGCAAAACAATATCCTGGCTGCATAGTGTTTGTGCAAACTGGTGCAAAAACGGACCACCCCGGTGCTGGCGGTCAGTAATTTATTACCATGGAGAAAACAGGACATGTTTCCAGTTTTTTCTACCAATTTAGTGTTTTTATGTTTGAAAGTTTTTGAGACAAGTTTCCAAAATCGAATAAATTTTCTGTATAATTCTCGTTCTTTACGATTATTTTGTCTAAATTATATAAAAAGTCAATTGCATTTCCAATTATTTTCTGCTACTATGAAATCAGATCATTTTGCCATTGCTTCCTCTGATTGGAATGGAGTCCAGTCCTTTTTCCAGACGGTATGCGTGGCAGTAAAAATGAATCGGCCTGTGCGCAAAGACGAGAGAGGAGAGGGCCATCCCGGTTTTTCTCACAGGATTCCGCAACAGCAGGGGAGGTATGTCCACCACTTATACATCGGAAACCGGAGCGCGGCTTGCCGCGGTATCACTTGCAGAAAGGATGGTTACTGTATTATGCGAAAACGACTGAACAGAGTTCTCTCCGCCGCGTTGAGCGCAGTCATGCTGCTCTCTCTGTGGCCCACGGCAGCACTTGCCGCCCCAACCAGCACCAGCAATAAACCAACCTCTGAGCAATCCCTTTTGACAGAGGATAGTCTCACCTCTACGCCAGCTGCGGCGCCCTCCAATGGAGATTCCTACACGCTGGGCGATGATACCGTGCTGCGAGACGGCATGGAAGTCGTTATTTATAACCCGGCATACAAAAAGACGCTGTCGGGTGTTTATGACGGCTTTTACAACACTGGTACCGACATCACCATTGATGGAGCCACCATTTCCGGCTTCTCCACCAATGATGTATGGACGGTTTCCGATAACAACGATGGTACCTGGTCCTTCGCCTATGAAGGCCAGCAAATCGGTATGGGTGACAGCTTCTCCAGTATGCCGCTGGGAGAAAAGCATAACGCCTGGACTTTGGAAGCCGCTTCCGACGGTCTGTACTACATTAAGAACGTCGGCCGCAACGTATATATGGAATGGTATGCTTCCAAAAACTATTGGAGCGGCTATAAAACAATTTCCCCCGGCAGCGAGGGAATGTTCGCATTGGGCTTTTATGACGTAAGCGATGTGGAAGTGCCCGCTCCGCCCACGCCGGAAGGCCCCGATCTGCCCTTTAAAAACGGCGATACCGTTGTCATTTACAATGTGGGCGCCACGGGCGTTCTTGCCGGGCAGGATGACAACGTAACCAGCCCCTCCATCAACAACGCCGCCGCCACTATCAGCGGCACCACCGCAACCCCCGCCAACGGCGGCCGTGTATTCACCGTAGAACAGAACGGTGAATGGTGGCGGTTCAAGACCGCGCACGACGGGTATCTCTGCTCCAACGGCACGGGCAGCAATTCGTTCTACTCTCAGGACGCTTCCGACGATGCCGACTGGAAGCTGGCGGAGTACAACGGCGGCTTTACTCTGGAGAGTCGTACCGCCAAATACAAGGGCAACTCCCAGTATCTGGAGTATTACAGCGACTCTTATAAAACCTACAGCCTGTACAACGACAGTGACAAGGACATCTATACCTTCCAGTTCTACACGGTTGACAGCAACCTCACCGTCACCGACGGCGTGGTCAATGCGCCGGTCGTGACCTTCGGCGAGCTGCCCAACGCCTATATCAGCCAGGACTACAAGGTTTCCTTTACTGTAGACGCGGTCTTCGGCGTCAAGGGCGAACCGGAGGCCAAATACGGCGAGACACCGGCACAGCTTACCAACACCAACGGCACCTACTCCTTTACCATTCCCGGCGATAAACTGACGGCCGGTGAAATGACCATTACCGTCACAGGTACCGATACCAAGGACGTGCCCTTTACCGGTACGGCCAAGCTGACTGTAGTGGATGAGCCGGTCATCAATACTGTCTCTCCCGCTGCCGGCTCTCAGACCGGCGACAACAAGCAGCCTACCATTCAGGTGGACTTTGCCAACGCCGGTGAGAATCCCACGGTGGTACTGACGCTCAAGGGCCCCACCAGCACACTTCTGGACAAGCAGCCCATGACCGTGCAGGGTAATTCCGCCACCTACGCGGTTTCCGATGCCCTGTCCGATGGGCGGTATACCGCCACCGTTACCGTCACCCGCGCTGACAACAAAACCGTGGAACGCAGCTGGAGTTTCCTGATTGGTACCTCTCAGTATCAGCTCTACTTCGGTCAGCTTCACTCCCACACCGCCGAATACTCCGACGGCGCCGGCACCTTGCAGGAGGGCCTGGACTATGTGGCCAATCTGCCGGAGAACGCCAATGTGGACTTTGTGGCCTTTACGGACCACTCCAACTATTTCGACACCAGCAGTGATGCCAATCCTGAGGCCGCCCTTTATGACCCCAGCCAGATGACGGCATCCAGCCGCGACAAGTGGAACACCTACTGCAATACGGTGGCTGCGTTCAATGAGCAGTACGCCGGTACCCGGGTGGCCCTGGCCGGCTTTGAGATGACCTGGTCCGGCGGTCCCGGCCATATCAACACCTTCAATACCCCCGGCCTTGTCTCCCGCAACAACAAGACCCTCAACAGCAAGGAATCCGATGCCGGTATGAAGGCCTACTATGAACTGCTGAAAAACGAGGCTCTGGCCGATTCTGTCAGCCAGTTTAACCATCCCGGCGCCACCTTCGGCACCTTTGCAGATTTCGCCTACTATGACCCCGTCATCGATTCGCGGATGCATCTGGTGGAAGTGGGCAACGGTGAAGGCGCCATCGGCTCCGGCGGCTACTTCCCCAGCTATTCCTACTACATCATGGCCCTGGACAAGGGCTGGCATGTGGCCCCCACCAACAATCAGGACAACCACAAGGGCAAGTGGGGCAACGCCAACGACGCCCGTGACGTGGTTCTGACGGATAATTTCAGCCAGGATGGTATCTATGAGGCCATCCGCAACTATCGCGTCTACGCCACCGAAGACAAAAACCTGGAAATCAACTACACCCTCAATGATCAGGTCCTCGGCTCCATCATCGAGCAGGTTCCGGAGACCGTGAACATCAATGTCAGTCTCTTTGACCCCGATGCCCCCGATTCTACCGCCAAGGTGGAAGTGGTGGTCAACACCGGTAAGGTCGCCCATACCTGGAGCGACGCCGCCGAATTGGCCGCCGGCAACCTGTCCTGCACCCTCCCCGCCGACTACACCTACTACTTTATCCGTGTGACCCAGAGCGACGGCGATATTGCTGTGACAGCCCCTGTCTGGGTGGGCGAGACCCTGAAACTGGGTATCTCCTCTGTGGAATGCGGCACCTCCATCCCCGTCACCGGCGAGGCTGTGGAGCTGAAAACCAACCTGTTCAACAGTGAGACGTCTCCCGCTACCATCCAGTCCATCACCTACACCAGCAATGGTACGGTTCTGGGCACCCAGACCGGTCTGGGTGAACTGGCTGCTTCCTCCACGCAGACCGTCAGCTGGGACTTTGTCCCCACCGAAGCCCGCCTGACCACCATTACCGTGGCGGTCACCCTGGTACAGGATGGGAAGGAGTTCACCTACACCAGCGACATCACGCTGGATGTCCTGGACGCGGCCAGACTGGTCTATGTGGGCATCGACGCCTCCCACCACAATGAGTACGTCAACGGCAACTACAATAAGTCCATGGGCAACTTCAGCGCCCTGGCTGCCGGATATGCCGTGCGCACCGTGGAGCTGAACACCAGCGCGGACCTGTTGGCCGCCTGCGAAAATGCCAACGGCAAGTATCGGGCCATCGTGCTCACCGCGCCTTCCCGCCGTGACGGTGACGCCCTGCGCGATCCCTACGACAACTACAGTGACGAGGAAATCGCCGCTCTGAAAGCGTTTAACGCCGCAGGCGGCATGGTGATTCTGGCCGGTTGGTCGGACTACTATGAGAGCTACAAGGACTTCCCGGAAGCGGACCACATGGCAGCCCAGCAGAACAAGGTTCTGGAAGCACTGGGTTCCTCTCTGCGCATCAGCGACGACGCCACGGTGGACGACACCCTCAACGGCGGTCAGTCCCAGCGGCTCTATCTCTCCACCTACAACTGGGATCACTTCCTGATGGAAGGCGTGGAATTTGACGCCGACCATCCCAACGACAACAAGTATTCTCAGCTGTTCAGCCAGTACGGCGGTGCGTCCATCTATGCGGTGGATGCTTCCGGACAGCCCACGGCCACCCTGCCGGAGACGGTTGCTCCTGTAGTCTACGGCCATGCCACCACCTACTCCAAGGACAGCGATGAAATGGGCGTCAGCGGCGCTGCCGTTCCCACCTATCCCGTGGCCGACGGCGACAACCGTTTGATGATCCTGGCCACCGAAGAGCTGCCCGGTCAGGGCCTCATCGTGGTTTCCGGCGCGGCGTTCCTGTCCAACTTTGAGGTCCAGGCCCAGGTGGACTCCGCCGCAGAAAAGAACTACTCCAACTACAACATCTGCGAAAACCTCGTAAACTACATCAATCCCACCACCATCAGCCCCATTTCGGAAGTTCAGGCCCAAAAGAATGAAGGCGTCAAGTACACCATTGAGGGCATCGTCACGTCCAACGCCTCCGGCTACGACAAGGACACCGCCTTCTTTGACTGCATCTACTTGCAGGACGATACCGCCGGTATCAACGCCTTCCCCGTGGCAGGCAACTTCCAGATTGGTGACCGGGTCCGGATCACCGGTACTACCTCCTCCTACCAGGGCGAGCGGCAGATTGCCGTCTCCTCCATCACCAAGGTGGGCACCGGCACTGTGCCCGCTCCCAAGGAGATCACCGCCGCTCAGCTGAACGACCGCTCCTATCTGGGCAGTCTGGTCACTCTGCGCGGTACCGTGGTATCGTTTGAATCCGCCAACGGTCTCATCCAGACCATTCTGGTGCGTGACAGCGCCGGAACCATCGGCCGCGTCTTTATCGACGGCTATATTACCAAGGACGCCGAGGTACAGGGATTGAGCGAAGGCCGCTACATCACTGCCACCGGTCTGGCCTCCTATGATACGTCCTTTGCCGGAGAACCGGCCCGTATCCGTATCCGCAACCGTGCCGACATCGTCTGCTCCGATGTGCCTTCCGGCGGCGGCAGCAGTGGCGGCGGCGGTTCCAGCTCGGGCGGCTCCTCCAGCAGCGACAAGACGGAGACCGTCACCAATCCCGACGGTTCCACCACCACCACGGTGACCAAGTCCGACGGCACTGTGATTGAAACAACCAAGCGTCCGGACGGTTCCTCTGTATCGGTGGAAACCAAGCCCGACGGCACCGTTACCACCACGCGCAAGGAAGCCAACGGCGCCACCTCCACCACCGTCACCACCAGCGGCAAGACCACAGCGCAGGTGAACATCCCCGCCGATGTGGTATCCTCCGCCGTCTCTCAAAAGCAGCCCGTCTCTCTGCCTTTGCCCGCACTCTCCGCGTCCTCCAACACGGAGAAGGCCCCTGGGGTTACGGTGGGTCTGAGCGGTAAGAAGAACGTTGCTGTGGAGATTCCTGTGGCGAATGCCGATTACGGCACGGTGGCCATGCTGCAAAAGGCAGACGGCAGCCTGGTGCTGCTGCGCGGCACCCTTCCCTCCGACAACGGCGTGACCGTGTCCCTGTCTGACGGCGATACGGTGAAGCTGGTCAACAATGCCCGGAGTTTCTCGGATATCCCCAACGGTCACTGGTCCAGCGACTCCATCGACTTTGTCACCAGCCGTGAACTGTTTAACGGTACCAGCGATACCGCATTCTCTCCCAGCTCCAACATGACCCGCGGCATGCTGTGGACCGTTCTGGCCCGCATGGATGGCGTAAACACCAACTCCGGCTCCACCTGGTATGAGGCAGGCAGAGCGTGGGCCATGGCCTCCGGCATCTCCGATGGTACCAACGTGGATGCTCCGCACACGAGAGAACAACTGGTCACCATGCTTTGGCGTTACGCCGGCAGCCCCGCTGTCAATTACGATCTGAGCCGTTACTCCGACAGCCACAGCGTCAGCGATTGGGCTAAGACCGCCATGGCCTGGGCTGTGGAGCAGGGTTTGATCCAGGGTTCCGGCAACAATCTGCTGACCCCCGGCGCACTGGCTACCCGTGAGCAGGTCGCAACCATCCTGACCCGTTTTGTCATGACGGTACAGCCGTTCTGATCCCCATGCATGCCGCGCCTTCCATGCGGCATAACACCCCATCGGAATCGGACGCATTTCGTGTATCCAAACGCTGATGAAGCATTGGAAACAGATTCCGTATGACACCCATATCGCACACCATTTCCCGGCTGCGTCGGTTCTACCGGCGCAGCCGGATGGGCCGTTTTGCCGTATTTTTGCGGCCCGTGAACCGTAATGAAAGAGAGGAGCATGTCAATGCCCGGTAAGATCACACCCCACCGTCTGGCGTCCGCAGGAGTAGGCCTGCTGCTGTTTTTTGTGCTGCTTTTGGGCGGCCTGTTTCTGCGGCAGGAGCAGACAGAGCTGACTGCCGCGCAAAAACGGCTGTTTGCACCGGCCAAGGTAACGGCCATTCTGGCAGACAACGCCCAGCCGGAGCCGTGGAGCGAAGGCCTGCGGTTAGGTGCGCAGCAGTTGGAACTGGAGATTCTCCGTGGCCCCTACAAGGGCGCCGTACTCCAGGGCGTCAACTATCTCAGCGCCTATGCCAATGTGGATTGTCAGGTGGGGACTCGAGTCATCGTCCGGCTGGATCTGGACGACGCCGGAAAGCCCTATATTCTCTCCATTCCCAATTACGACCGGGGCACGGTCCTGCTGGCCATGGTGGGCGTCTTTGCACTGATTCTTGTGCTGATCGGCGGCAAAAAAGGCGTCATGGCGCTGTTGGGCTTGGCTTACACCCTGGCAGGCGTCTGGTTCCTGCTGATTCCCATGGTGCTGCGGGGTGCGCCGCCCATTCCGTCGGCGGTGGCTGTTGCAGCGCTGACGGCGGCAGCTTCGCTGCTGCTGCTGACGGGATTTACCCGGAAAACCCTGTGTGCCGGTCTGGGCTGTATCTGCGGCGTGGCCGCCGCCGGTCTCTTTGCCTGGATTGTGGGCAAAATCACACCCATCAGCGGGTTTAACATGGGCGAAGCGGAGGATTTGGTACTCCGGGCTGGAGAACAACCGTTGGAAATTCGCGGCCTTTTGATCAGCGGCATTCTCATTGCCTCCCTGGGCGCGGTCATGGATGTGGCAATGTCCATTTCCTCGGCTTGCAGCGAGCTCCAGGTTTTGGACCCCAAGATTACTGCCGGACGGCTATTCCGGTCCGGTATGAACATCGGCCGCGACGCCATGGGTACCATGGCCAATACGCTGATTCTGGCCTTTGCAGGTGCATCCTTCAATCTGCTGCTGCTGTTTCAGGTCTATGGATACCCCATGATTCAGATTTTCAACAGTGACGCCATGGCTATCGAGTTGATTCAGAGTATTTCCGGTTCTGTGGGTATTCTTTTGACTGTGCCTCTGGTCTCGCTCTTTGCGGCGTTACTGCTGACCCGCTCCTTTCCGAAAAAACCGGCCAAACCGTCCAAATAATTCCTGCCAGCTATTCCCACATATTTTGCTTGCGAAACGCTGAAAGATTGTATATAATCGGACTGCCGCAATGCTGCGGCCAATTCTGATTGCATTCTACAGGAGCGTATTGACATGAAACTCAGTGCAAGAAATCAATTCAAGGGCACCGTTGTGGCCATCGAAGAAGGCGCTGTCAACGGCATTGTCCGCATCGATATCGGCGGCGGCAACATCATCACCTCCACCATCTCCATGGGTTCCATCCGGGAGCTGGGTCTGAAGGTGGGCGGCGAAGCCTACGCCATTATCAAGGCTACCTCCGTCATGGTGGGCGTGGATCACTGATCCGCCGGACGGCCACACCCAGGGGGACCGCCCAGCGGTCCCCCTGGGTTATTTTTGCCGCCGCTGGACGGCGGGGAAGGAGCATGGAAAAAACCATGGGTACGTACTGGAATCGGTTCAGTCAATGGATGGGGCACACCCGTCTATACATCATCGCCATGGCAAAATGGCTGACACTGGCTGTGGTAGTGGGCGGCTTCTGCGGTCTCATTGGCACCGCCTTTCATATGGGCATTCACGAAGCCGAAGTCCTGCGGACTGCCCAGCCCTGGCTCCTGTTCTGTCTGCCCGTGGCCGGTCTGGCCATTGTGGGTTTGTACCGGCTTTTGCGAGCCGAGGGGTTAGGCACCAATGACATTATTGAAGCCGTCCACCACGGTAAACCCCTGACCATCCGCCTGCTGCCCTCTATCTTTGTGGGCACCATGCTGACCCACCTGTGCGGCGGTTCCGCCGGACGGGAGGGCGCGGCCTTGCAAATGGGCGGCACCGTAGGCTGGAACGTAGGGCGGCTGTTCCATCTCGATGACCGGGACCTGCGGACGGCCACCCTCTGCGGTATGGCGGCCTTTTTCTCAGCCCTTTTCGGTACACCTCTGACGGCTTCGGTTTTCGCTATTGTGGTCATCAGCATCGGTGTCCTCTATCACGCGGCGTTTATTCCCTGTCTGACGGCTTCCCTGGTGGCCTACTGGATTTCCGTCAAGCTGGGCGTTGCACCCACCCGGTTTACGGTGGCTGCACCGGAACTGGCCGCCGTTCCTCTGATGCAAGTTGCCATATTGGCCGTGGGCTGCGGTCTGGTGGCCCTGTTGTTCTGCCGCATTCTCCACGGGACGGAACATCTGTTGAAGCACCGCGTCCCCAACCCATGGCTGCGAGTGGTCCTGGGCGGTATGGCCGTCATTGTTCTGACGTTGCTGTGCGGGACAAGAGACTACAACGGCGCCGGTATAAACATCATTACTGCCGCCGTAGAGCATGGGAGCGTCCGGCCCGAGGTCTTTCTTTTAAAAATAGTCTTTACTGCCGTAACCCTGGCCGCTGGATTCAAAGGCGGTGAGGTGGTACCGTCCTTCTTTGTCGGCGCTACCTTCGGCTGTGCCGTGGGACCGCTGTTGGGGTTACCGGCTGGATTCTCTGCCGCCGTGGGTCTGGTGGCTGTGTTCTGCGGCGTCACCAACTGCCCGCTGGCCTCCATCTTCCTGTCGGTGGAGCTCTTTGGGGATGGCGGCCTCCTGTACTTCGCCGCCGCCTGCGCCATCAGCTACGTCCTGTCCGGTTACGATGGGCTCTACTCCAGCCAGACCATTCTCTATTCCAAGCTCAAGGCCCAGTACATCAACGTTCGGACCACCCACCATCACGCCGGTCAACAGCATTGACGGGACAGGCACCCATGACAGCCCGCTTCCATAGAATGTTATGACCGCGGCAGTCCGTGCCGCGGAATTATCCTTGGAACGGAGCGGATACCCCCATGTCTATGCCCAATATCCCCAATCTGAATCCTCAGATTAGTGTCAATCGTGATGACGCCGTCAACATCATTCTCAGCTCCATCGGTATGGAGGAGCTGTCCCTGGCCCACATCCTCAACGCCGAGGCCGAGAAAATCCAGTTTGCCCTGGGTACTCTGGAAACCGCCGGCGGTCAGGCTTCCAGCATGACTGACATTCTGGAGACCAACAAACTGGCCAGCAAGATGGTCCGCAACGTCATCAAGAACCAGATGCTCCTGAGCATGAAGATGGAGGATACGGTGGACCTGGCCGAGCAGACACAGCCTGTCACCCAGCCTGTGACGCCGCCTGTCACCGAACCCGTTGTTCCGCCCGTCACCGAACCTGTCACTCCGCCCGTCACCGAGCCCATCGCCTGACGAGAAAAACGCCGTGGACGTCTGAACGTCCACGGCGTTTTCTATTTATGGATTCTATTGTATTTTAGGCCGTCCCAGCCACAGGAACACCGCCGTTGCCGCCAACAGCACCGGCCATCGTCCCTGCAAAGCCAACCCTTGGGGTGTCAGCCACGACAGCCGTTCCAGCCAAGGAGAAAACTGGTCCAGCGGGCAGAAGCAGCCGCCCAGCAGAGAGGTAATCAGAGCCAGGAACGGGGCCAGCAAATCCACCCGCCCCCCGACGCCCGCCAGTCGTGTCAAAGCCCGGACCACCGCACCCACAACCAGTACATAGGCCCCCATGGAAAGCCAGTCTGCCGGTGCGGCACCCAGGGACCACAGAGACAGACCGCCCATCACCGCCCCTGTGAGCCACAGGCTCAACAGGTCCGTCCCATAGGACACGATTCGGCCGCCGTGGACCGACGCCATACGCTGTTCCACCCGTACCGCATCCGGGCGAGCCATCCAGGCCCCCCAGGTCAGCAGAGTAAAGAGAATCAGCAGCAGCGTGCCGCCCAGGGGCGGGGCCGTGGCGCTCCAGGGAGCCGCCGCGCCGTTTCCGGCTGTTACCGCATAGAGGGGCGGCAAATCCTCATACCGTTGGTCCATGGCCGCCAGCAGCGCCGTCTTTTCTTCGTCTGTCAGAGGGCGTTCCAGCAGTCGTTCCGCATCATCCAGCCCCCGCAGCCGGGCCCGTTGCTCCGTCACCTGTCCGGCCACAATTTCTCTGGCCGCCTGATTGGAAGCCGCCGCTGCGGCGCTTTCATAGGAGAGGGGCAGCGGTTCTCCCTCTGCCAGAGCGGCTCCATAGCCCTCGCCAATGGTCAGCACGCCTTCGGCGTCACCCCAGCGGAGGACGGACGAAGTTTCGCTCCGCTCTACTGGGTGCAGAGCCAAGCCCTCCACCCGTTCCAGACGCTCCAACAAATCGTTGGCCTCGGGGCTTTGGTCCTCCTGCACCACGGCCACCGCCAGGGCTGCCGGAGTGGAATCTCCGGTAACATGGCGGGATACTGCGCCACAGAGCAGCGCCACAGCACACAGAACCGCCATGCCCAGAAAACCGCCGGACATGGCCCGGCTTTTCAAGGCCGTTGGTCCAGCCCATCGGCCCGGCGGCAGCGGGAGCTCCCGCCCAGACCGGCTTCGCCGGTCCACCGCCAGACTGCGCTCCAGCCGTTGCCAGGACCACAGCAGCCCGCCCATTCCCAAGGCCAGGGGCCACAGCAGGGCAGGGGAGGGGCCCGTCTCCAGGCCCACGGTCAGCTGATAGGGCAGCGTCAACCGCGCCGCGCCATGGAGCCAGTCTGGCAGCAGGGGCAGGGGATAGACCGCACCGCCAGCCAGCAGATTCAGCAGCAAAAACACATTGCCACGCCGCTGCGCTGCCGCGCCGTCCTTGGCCGTCACTGCCAGTATCAGCAGCACGCCCCAAGCCCCTACATACACCAGGAGCACAGTTAACAGTGCTCGCAGCAGAATTTCCCGGCAAAACAGCACCAGAACCACCGCCAGCGTTGGCAGCGTCAGCAGCAGTCCCGTCACCAGTTTGGCCAAAAGAAAGGGCAGCATAGATCCACCGGCAGCGCGATACCGAGCCAGCAGGCCCGTATCCCGTTCGGCAGGAACCGCCTGCACTGACGCCATGGGGAAGAACAAGCACAGCATGGACAGGGCGCACAGCCGTAAGGCCGATTGCACCGTATCGGCTGTATCGGCGGCCATCCGCTCCGTATCAAAGACCAGCTGCCGCCCCAATGCGTCCCGCAGCAGCCGATTGGAAAACTCCTCCCACAGCTGGGTCTGCTCCTGTTGGTCCAAGGGGCCGTAGCAGAATTCATAGACTGCCAGATGGACGCTTTCATTGGCGGCAATTATATCCATGACCGAGGTAAACACAGCGCGGATCAGGCTCGATTCCAGGGGCATTTCCTCATTGAGGACCAGTTCTACAGTCACCGGCTCCATGGTGTAGAGGTCGTAGAAAAAATCCTTGGGAATGGTGACAACGGCGGCCGCCCCCCGGTCCATCAACGATGCATCAGTGGCATTTCCGCCGTCGATAATTTCGGAAAACAGTTCCACCTGCTTCATCTGTCCAATGAGGGAGGCGGACATCAGGGTTTGGTCCTCGTCCCGGACCGCAATCGGGAAGGGCTCCACATAGGCCCCCCGACTCAAATCGCCGCCGCCCAGGGCCAACGCCCCCAACAGCACCAGAGACAGTGCCAGAGACACCACGCCGGACCGACGAAAAAACAGCCGCAAGTCCTTGGCCAGCAGGGCACAAAACCGCTTCATAGGCGCTGCTCCTCCACAACCATTCCCTGGTCCAGGGTCAAAATACGGGTGCAAACCCGTTCCAGCTCCAAACGGTGATGGCTGATGAGCACCATGGTGCAGCCCTGTCCCCGCAGATGGAGCAGCAGCGACAAAATCTGCTCCACCGACTGGGGATCAGCTCCAGCCGTAGGTTCGTCCAACAGCAACAGCTGCGGCGACGCCATCAAGGCCGTTGCCAGCTGCAACCGCCGCTGCATACCGCCAGAGAACGCGCCCACCGTATCATTGGCCCGGTCCAGCAGGTCCAGCTGGTCCAGCAGCCAGCGGCCCCGAACCGGCAAAATCTTGGAAGGCATACCGTAAACCCGGCCCCAAAATCGCAGATTATCCCAAGCCGACAGGCTATCATACAGGGCAATCTCCTGGGGTACATAGGCGGTGAATCGCTCCCATTGGGACGGACGTTCCACCGTGCCCCGGTCTGGCCGGTACAGACCGGCCAGGACCTTGAGCAGGGTGCTTTTTCCCGCGCCGTTGCGGCCCTGGAGCCCCAGAACCTCCCCCTGTTCCAGAACCAGGGAGAGGGGACCCACGCCGGGGCCGCCGGGGCCGCCGGGCCCAAATCGTTTTTCCAGCTGCTCCAGTCGCAGTTGAGCATGCTCAGCGTGTTTCATTCGTACGTGGTGCTGAGCACCGATGACAGGGATTCCATGAGGCTGTTTTGAATGAGCATGCTCAGCTCTATGAGGTCGTCATCGGTCATGGAAGAGATATCCACCTCGTCACCCTCGGGCATCTGGATAGTGGCATCCTTGTCGGTGGAGTGGAGCCGCAGCGTCAGACCGTCAAATCCTGTAGACGAATAGAAATCATCGCCGGTAAAGGTCATAACATGGTCCGTACCGCCGCCTGCGCTTTTCTCCACGTTCATTTCCACAGTCATCTCTGTACCATAGTCATAGATGGTGAAGGTATAGCTGCCATAAGCGCTGCCCAGTGGCGACAGTTTCTCAGGGTCGATGTCCTGATACTCCATGGTGAGTATGGGTTCCCCCCATTCCTTCATGGTCGTGGTGCCGCTGTAGGCCCCGCCGCTCTTGGTATACTCCACCTCCAGCAGAGCTGCCGGTTCTCCCTCTTCCGGGAGATAATCCATATAGACCACATCCCGGCGACCCTGGGATTCCTTACCCGCAGATTCATACACATAGGTATCCCGCTCGCCTGCCAGACCCAAGCCCTGATAGCACACACGGCCATCGGCATAACCCACAGTCCAGGTAAAACCTGCATCTGCAACATCCTGTCCAATCTCGGCGGCAGACTCCCGCAGGGAGGCAGCTGCTTCGTCCAAGCTCTGCTGCAAGGTGGCATCCAAATCCTCTACATTCAGCGCCACCTCCACCAGGGCCAGATTATTCCCTGCCAGGGACAGGACAAACTCCCGCAGGTCCTCGTCCTGTTCCAATGCATCGGCCAGCCGCAGCAGCATATTCTCTACATCTTTAGCCGTGGGCTGGAAAACGTAGCGGGTACCCTTGACCGTCTCGCCCAGATATGGCAATTCAATCTCCTGGTTCTTTTCTACCGTCACATTGTCCTCAGTGGCGGTAGCAATGACCACCTCAAAGTAGGATTTGAGCAGGGCGGTCATGGTGCCCTTGGACAGTTCCGGTAGCGCCAGCTCCGTTACTTCAATGCCTGTGTTTTCATAGATGAGCTGCTTTAAATCCAGAACATATCGGTTGTCGGTGATCTCCGGCATGGCCAGCGTCAACATGCCGTCATCCAGTGCCACCACACCGTGGAGCACATCGCTGCCCATCAGCTGTAATGTAGCATCCAGGGCGAATGCGTCACGCTGGGTCTCCAAACCCATCCGCAGGGCGGTCCCGTCCAGATAGGCATCATATTCCGGTACACCAGTCTCCACCGTCATGGTAATATCGGTGGAAAGATTGGTCATGGCGTTGTACTGGTCCACCAGCTGTTCCACATAGGTTACGCCGCTGTCCAGCAAGAACTCCCGCTGCACGCCGGCAAAGGAGTCATCCCCGCCCTTCAGCGCACCCGTAATACCGAATACCGCCACCACCAGAACCACCACGGCAATGGCCGCCAGAATCGCCACCTTGCCAATGCCTTTTCCACCGCCTTGGGGCGCTGCCGGTGTAGGCGCCACTTCAGGCGTTGGAGCCGCTGTGGGTTCGGGTGTCGCAATCGGTGCCGCAGCCGGACTCTCAGTGTTCTCCAGAGACATGGCGCCGCAATTGGTGCAAAATACATCCTGATCATTCATGGTATGTCCGCAGTTTGCACATGTTTTCATGCTGATTCCCTCCGTTTCTTATTGCCCGCACTGGCGGGCATGGTATGGTCTCATTATAGCCCAGGTCTTTCTACTTTGCAATTAACCTGTCCACTGGTATACCAGCAAATTGCCGGGTCAGCCGTCTAATTGCTTAGACAGTCTGCTGCATCCGCAGACCGAAAGGGACGCAGGAACAGCCCCTCGGTTTGCAGGGGCTTGGTTCCACAGTATTCCAACCTTGTAACCCTCCCCAGCTGGGAAAATTATTCCTCAATCAAAAGCACCACACTTTCGATATGTGTCGTCACTATGATAGGAACACATTGACTTTGCCTCGTCGGTTGTATGGGAACACAAACCAGCGTTCTGTTTTGCTGCCTTACTGTTCTTTTTCGGCGGCTTAAAATTGGTGCCGTCCAAACTGTTTTTGAATCCAGTCTTATAGATGAATGTCAGCATACGGGGCTTTTCCCGGCAACCAGCCCGGCAACGGGAGTGCAACAAAGTCGGCA
>ERZ1643251.590-NODE-590-length-49967-cov-6.744530_pt1 | contig 49967 bp, 50 predicted proteins | sample MGYA00579261_ERZ1643251 | MGnify/ENA primary metagenome ERZ1643251 (study PRJEB29033, sample SAMEA4952267) | chicken gut metagenome | biome: Broiler Chicken; feature: Gastrointestinal Tract; material: Caecum | place: Ireland | collected 2018 | study: Broiler... | reverse complement strand
GCTTTCCACAGGAAATAGCTCTACAGAACACTGATATGTAATAAAAGCTATTGGTGATCAAAAATATTTAGAAAGTGCGTTAACAACAAAAACAGTAGGATTTATTGATCAATATTCTGAAAATGCTACATTGGAAGTACAAGATAATATAACTATACCAAAATATTCAAGTACAACACTCTCCCATTTTTCAATAGTCTTAAAAATACTATTGGCATATATTTCAAGCAACACTGAGTCACTAATTTTTGGTATTGGTATGTTCACCCTCTTCGCCTTGCCCCCATTCACACCAGTTATGATGATACCGTCCTCTTTTACCTCTACGAATTGCAACTTGTATCCTGGTACTTTCTTACTAAGCTCTGACCTTATTGTCTCGTTTCTCTTAACATCAAACCTTGCCCTATCATAAATTTCTCCGTCAGTTCCAATATCATTATCTAATGTTATAATAATTTTTCTGTCTGACTGACCTAACATATTCATGTACTGCTTTATTTTGTCCAGTTCTTTTTGAAATTCTTTACCATTAAATAGTGAACTTACTTTCATATTCATGCAGCTTCACCTTACTAAACACTGTATTTAATCTTATTTCCCAGTCTCACCAGTGTCTTTTTAGCTCAATTTAAAAGGATTGTACCCTAATCCACCACTCTATCCAATATATAGTCAACTAACTCTCTAAATATCACACTAACTTTCCTTCCTCAATCTCCCTACTCCCCGTTTCCTAAAATACCGCTGTGGCTTTGAATTTACCCCCAAATTTCAATTTTAATATCTTACCCCTATTTCCTCACACCTTATCCCTAAAATCCCCTAAAAACTCAAAATACAACGTTTTTACTTTATATCGAATTTATATTATCATAATCACGAAATTTCAAATATAATCTCAGGAATGACCATATTATTAAACTCTGCATAATTCTTTAAATATATTTGCATAAACTTCTTCAATCTGTTTATGTCTTTTGTCAAATCTCCTTTTAAGAATTTCATCTCTGCATATCCACCGCTTATCGAGATTATACATTGTCTCATGCTGAACAACATTTTATAATCATATACATTATATCTGAAATCCTCAGGTAACATTTCTTTTAATGCCTCTAAGTCATTCGTTATCGGTATAGCATCACCAACAATCCAGTTAATATCTTTATCAAAAATCACTCTTTTGTGCAATAACAAATCTCTAGTTGGTCGTATTATTTTCTTTCCATTGCCAGCTAATATATGTAGGTTATCTATCCTTCCTGTTTGGGGTACCGTACTTGGATTACAATATAAATCTTTAATATAAAATCCATTTCCTAGGAATATTTTATGTGAATTATACATGTCATTCCCATTTGACTTTACAAAACAATTTATAATGTTTATTCTAGTTGCAGTAATGCTTAACCTTCTACTTTGTGCTGGACAGTATAAATATACAGTTGTAAATGTCCTATCTCTAAGTTTAAGCTTTATATCAATGTTTATATCATATTTATTAACTTTTGTTATTTTTATAATTGCTCCATCATACATTTTTCCTGGAACACCTATATCATTTTCAAGTGTATCTGAGAAACTCCATATCTCTAAACCAAACAAATTTGCATATTGTTCATAGTAATTTATCTTTGCCTGAACTTTTGTATCACTGAATAATTCACTCACTTGCATAGTTTAACTCCAAAGTATCTCAACTCTACGCTATTATATCTGCTAAACATTGAACTGTTCCTATAAATCTTTAATAATTCCTCATCTGATACATCTACCCTTAATTCATAGGTTCTTCCAAGGTTAATCTTTCCATCGTTATTTATTCTAATGAATGCTCTATCTACTCCACTAGGTAGGTGTACTCCCCACTTGCTAAATATTTTTGTTAAATCTTCGTCTAAAGTAACCACATGTGCACCAGCAATGTATTTACAATTTTTATCAAATGTCAACTCATTTATTTTACAGATCATTCCAAGAAAGCAACAGCTATCTCCACCTGAATATATTACTACTCTATTTATCTCAGTCCCTATAAAAAGAACTATGTTACTCTCATCAGCATCTATATGTAATTCTTCTATCTCATCAAAGTTATATTCAACTCTTCCATTGTGATACCCTAAACCCTTTTGTTGATAACATTTTCCTATCTTTATTTCATAATCACTTACTATAGAAATACCTGCACTAGATAAGTATGCCACATTCAAATCTTTTCTTTCTTTTATTTCTATGTTGAATCTATCAATATTAAATACTGCTTTATCGTATAATTCGCCAGGCTTACCTATATCATTTTCTAAGACTGTTATATTTTCATCTATTCCTAATAGTGAATTATATTTCTTTACTTTGATTATTTCCTCATTTAATTTGTCCTTACTAAATAGTGCACTGACTTTCATTCCTGCATCCTCTGTATTGCCCCATTAATATACTCTAAACCGTATCTCCTGAATCGTATCTTTACACCATAATCATGAAGCATCATTTGATTTATTATCAATTTTGTAGCTTCTTCCATTATTTCTTCTGGTATGTTCTCTATTGTTAGTGAACCCCTTACACCTACACTAAACGATTTATCGCTACATAAATCTACTTTTACACTCCTGTTAGGTAACTTTCTATTTAACCTTTTCTCCAAAAATTCCCAAATGATTTTGTTTTCATCTGTTATGAATAACTCATCCTCAATAAATCTACACCCATATCCAAATTCTATGATATTACATTTTATCATTGCCTGTATAAATCCTGACAGTGATAGCATTGATATAAACCCTGAATCATCTTCTTCCACGAATAACTCTTTTATTGAAGTGTCATATCCAATATAATTTGCTACATATAAATCACTTTCTATATGCATCCTATCCACATTACCTATGTTATACATTCTGGTCATGCCATCATCACTGCTTCTTGGTTGCATATAGCATGTCTTTATATGAATATCATAATTACTGTCAATGCTTATAATTGTATTTGTTGGGATATAACACACTTCTACATCCTTTGACTCCTGCAACCTTATAAAATCTGTACTCAAATCTAATGCTGCACCATCAAATAATTCACCTGTCTTACCCATATCATTCTCTAGCACAACTATTGTATTATCTTGGCCTACCATTGCCCTATATTGCAATGTATCTTCTTTCTCTTTATTATATTTCTCTAAACTAAATAAACTGCTTACTCTCATCCTTGAATCCTAACACTGAGTCATAATAAATGTGATAATATGGTATATTCACATTAGCATGTGGTCTATTTCTCTTAATGAACTCTTTCATTAATTCTCTTAGGAAGTTATAAGTTAAATCCTTTGATATTGCTCCACCTAATATTCTTCCACCCTCTGCATCATAAAAATGGATTCTTCTTCCAAAACTCACAGACTTTGCTAATATATCTCCTTTGAATCTTTCAACTTCTCTTGATTCTTTAAAAATTCTTTTATATAACCAACTGTTAAACTCTATTTTCGCACCTTCTTTAAATCCTATGAATTTAACATCTTTATCATATTCAAATGTATTTATTTGTGCTCTGTATCTATCTGGCCATCTTGCTGAATCCATCCAATCTCCATAGATTATGACCTTATTTATTATTGCTCCATTGTTAAATCTGTTTAAGTCAAATAAACCTGCATCTATATGAAGCTCTTCTATACTCCCAAGGTTGTATCTGATAAAGCTTACAGCACTTTCTGTTGGTTGGATATAACACTTTTTAATTCTTATGTTTGCATCGTCATGTATGAATGATACTATATTTTTTGATATGTATGCTACCTCTAAATCCTTATCTCCCTCTAACATAACCCAGCGTGAATCTACTCCGAAGCTTGCTCCTTCATATAATTCTCCTGGTGTTCCTATATCATTCTCTAACTCTACCAAGTCGTTTTCATTCCCTATTCCCATTAACTCTTGATACTCTTTAAACTTCTTTCTCTCTTCTTTTATTTTGTCTGGATTAAATAAACTACTTACTTTCATTCGTTTTTCTCCCAGTACCTTAACTCTGTTTTTATAACTTTCGTATCTCCAAATATACTCATTGCCTTTACTACTTCAGATAGTGACATTCTTGCAATGTAATTTACAATATCTTTCGCTAGTTCGTATGGAAATTCATCCATTTTTCTTAATTTATATCCATATCTATTGTAAGATACTGAAATTTTTCCATTGTATAATATCCTGACTGTCATGTTTCCAGCATCTTTACTATTGATACCGTAGTAATCTTTTAATTGTTCGTACAATTTGCTAGTCACATTAACGTACATCTCATTATCACAACTCAGATATCTTACATCTGTATCATAGATTATTTTAGCTATGCCTTTCATTCTTGCTATTTTATACTTAAAATACCCATCACCAAATAAGCCTGCTACATTATTTTCACCATGTATTATAATTTTATTTATATATGTTCTGTCGTTGATGCAGTTTAATTCTCTAAGCTTACTTCCCACATGTAACTCTTTAACTCTTCCAAGATTAAATCCTTCTTGCTCAGTGTCATTACTCATCCTTAAAGGCTGCATATAACACTCTTTAATCTCTATCTCTACTCCAGGTAGTATCTCAATCTGTACTATTTCTCTAGAAGGTATGTAACATTTCTTCACCTTCTTAGATTCATTTAAACTTATTCTTCTGGATAATAAATCTATTTTTGCTCCATCAAAAAGTTCTCCTGGTTCTCCTATGTCATTCTCTAAACTGTCACATCTTAACTCTTCTCCCATTAGCTTTCCATAGGATTTTAACTTTTTTATTTGCTCTCTGTATTTTTCATCATTGAATAATTCACTTACTTTCATATCTACCAAACCACATTTAATTTATCGTCTATCTTAAATAGCCTTGCTCCACAATTTGTACAGATTGCATATTTTGATACATTCTTATATTGGAGATTATCATGTAAACTGCTTGCTTCAACCTCTCCTGTCTCTAAATCTACATAATATTCTCCAATACCAGAAATTCTTTGCCTCACTGTAAACATCTTTCCACCACATCTTGGACAACTTGTTACAGGAAACCTTCTCAGCATGTGTTATACCCTCCATTAAATGTATACGAACATAATTATGAAGCCTATTATCAATAATACTACTCCGCTTAAATATTGTAATATTATATTTAGTATCAATGCTGCTGATTTTCCTCTACGCATTACTGTTATTATAAATGTTATTAACATGCCTGTAAAGAATATCAACACTGTTAAAGCCATGAGCATTACAAATCCAACTGAAATCTCAGGTACCTCAGATATCACCATTGCTATTAATAGTACATCTTCTATAAGCATAAGTAAACTTGATAACCCTAAAGCTACTAATGATAACTCATGCCTCTTACCATTGTCCTTTCTTAAATCTATAGCTGCTACTATGGGTGCTGCATACCTAAGTGTTGATAAAAAACAAAGTGCCAATGCTATAATGGCTAATTCTGATGGATTATACCTAGGTTTGTACTGTTGAGCATTTCTATATTGATTATTCATCTGTGGATTTCCACTATTCCACTGTTGATTTCCCCATTGTTGCTGTTGATTTCCCCATTGTTGCTGTTGATTGCCCCATTGTTGCTGTTGGCCTCTCTGTTGTTGAGTATCCCAGCTCTGTTGTTGCTGAGTATTCCAATCCTGTTGTTGATTCTCCCAGTTCTGTTGGTTGCTCCATATTTGCTTTCCAACACCATATGGACGTTGATTATTCTGCTGTTGATTACCATTATTCCATTGTTCACTATTTCTATACTGCTGATTATTCACTTGTTGATTATTCTGTTGTGATACATTCCCATTTCCTCTGTTTAATCTTCTCATTGTATCTTCATTCACATTATCACTTGAATAATCCCAATTATCCTCAAACATTAGATTCCTCTCCCTCTGGTTAATACATATACTACTATGGCTATAAGTGCTAGTATTAAAATCGCACATATTAAAACACTAAATATTGGTTTCAAAGCTCTTCCTATGCTCATATACATACTATACTGAGCTTCTCCAATCATTCTGATGATATCAAAGAAAATTCCTTCTTTTCTATTATCTCTATAATTTAAACAAATAATTAAGAATGTTATAAACAATGATATAAACACGCATGCTAGATTCACATAAACATCAAGTATGATAACCTGAAGTGAAAACCATAGCACAAAGGCCAATATAATGTATTTTATAAATGGTAAAATCACTTTTAATTTGACTCTATTTCTCCTTGTCTCTGGTGTGAACTTTAATTGCTCATCTGATACTGGTATGTTCACCACATCAAACCCTCTGTTCCTAGCGGGTTCGACTGATTCATTTACTTTCTTCTTTAGATTTCTGTTTACTTTTGGAATGGGCATCTCTTCCATGCTTCCTACATCTGTTCTTACCCATCCACTAGAATCACTTACATCATCATTGTCATCAAATGTTGGAGATATATCCATCTCTTTAAATTTTGCTTCACTCATAATGTATCTCCTTATTTATAAAACAGTAGGAACACTATCCTAAAGCATCCCTACTGTTTACTTTATTGCTTATCTTCTTCCAGTAATTAAACTCTTAACTCTTCCGCCTATGCTAAGTACTCCACCAACTCCTATAATGGCTCCAGCATACACTGACCATCCAAGAGATTTAGCTAAGCTTACTTTACTACCAGCCATGTTGTTATAAGCATTTTTCCATGCCTGACTTGAACGAGTCTTGGTTCCTTCCCAGATTCTGTTCTTATACCCAGCTGATTTCTTATCTAAACTGGGATTCTTAGCTGCCATCATTTTTTCAACATCAGACCTAAACTTAGCTTCACTTGCTTTATCAGCTACTTCATTGGCTGCTTTATTGAATGTATCTCTGGTTATGGCTGTTACATTCTTTGTTCCAGCTTTTACAATGCTTATCCTTTGAAGTGCTCTGTTCTGTGCAAATACATTCCAAAGTTGCTGAGGTGTCGCTCCGTATTCTTCTACTAATACCTCAAAGGTTGTATCATCCAATAAAAGCTCTTTAATCATTGGAATACGCTTAAACATTCTCTTGAAGTTTATGATATCCTCTAGCATGATACCAAAATCATCATCAAGAATACTTGCTACATCAACAACCTTATTGTTTACAGATACAGTAGAATCTAACAGTGTTATTCTAGTAATCATACTGGCTGATGGGAATGATGATATTACACAATCCAGCAGGTAATCCCATCTCTTCTTAAACTCATAGGATGTACCATACCTGTTTTCAAACAGCCTCTTCTTAAATCTCTCAGCCGCAGTGTAGTTTGGAACCATTGTCCTAACATACATATTAGGCTTGATAAGTCCTACATCAGAAGTACCTCTAGTCATTATAAAGGTTCTTCTATCATCTGTTTTTCCAAAGGCAGATTTAGTATTTGGAGTGTCATACATCACACTTCCATTGCCATTTCCTCTTCCCTTGTTGCTAATATACTCTTCTGATGCTTCTTGATTCTCAAAGATGTTTAATGGAATATCCATCGAGTCAAAGTCTTGTGTATCTTCGAACTCTTCATCTTCAAAACCAGTATCTATAAACCCTTCACTGGATTGTTGATTTGGCATCATGTTTGACGTCATATTTTCAATGGGATTTACCTCACCCATATCCTCCTGCGCCTGTGCCGCACTTTCAAACATGCTTAGCCCAATCTGTTGTAGTTTAGCCATATCCTGAGAATGTGGCATATAATCATATGGAATTGAACCATTGCATACAGACTCAAAATATCCTAGAGCTGCTGCTACTCTACCTTTATTGCTTCCGTTTAATTTGTCTAGGATATTACCTACAATCATATTATATTCTACAATTCCATTTTGTGAAAGTCCTGCCAAATTACTCAGTAATATACAAATAACCCTTAAACCGTTATTACTGTTTGGAGTTCTGTCTGCAAAATTAAATGTATTAAAGCTTAAATATGCTCTGGATGCTATCCTCTTATGGTACTCACTCATAAAATCTTCACCCATGTCTAATAATCTCTTAGTAGTCAATACCTTAGTCGGAATGGGTTTCTTCTTGTTATCAAGCTTATCAAGCATCTCTTGAGCATACTTAGATTTCTCTTTTGTTCCATTTTGAACAACCTCATCTATTAGCTCATTACCAAAGTGGATTTCTTCATCTTCTGCTTCATCCTCCTCATTTACTATGCCATCAGCACTCATTCCTTTGTTAATATTAGGCATCTCAACAGTATCACTCCTGCCACCAGCTGAGAATTGATGACAATTATACATAAATTGATTAATACCTTCAGCTAAACCTACTTCTCTTACAAAATTGTCTGCATAAACCCATCCTGCATTAATCTGAGTAGCTGCATTTAGATTGTATCTCTTTAATAAAGAGTTTACATAACCTTCAAATCCAACTTCAGGTATTACAGAGCCATCATCATTTAACTGTGAACCCTTTAAATCATCCTCGGTTAAACCTAGTGCTTTTGCATTTTCAAGAATGAGCTCTTTGTGGTCTGCATCAGAGTAAACATTGAATGGTCTAAATACCTTCATTTCATCTGAATTGACATTACCACCTATTGCAAAGAATCCACCTTTTTCTCCACTGAACCTTTCATCGTACCATTTAGCTTGCTTCAATGAGTTTGGTGTACCATAAGATGTTGAACCATTGGTTACAGCTGCTCCACGTCCAACTATCTTAACGATATTACCAGATGCACCTGCTACGATCTTAGCAAGTGTAGATACTGTCTTATACTTCTCAGGAAACATTGTTGACTGCCATACAAAGAACACAGTCATATTTGCAAAACCAAATGTTGAGGTTACACAAGTCTTGAAATTACTATCAATGAGTGTCAGCCATCTTCTGTAATTTTGAATAAACTTATAAGTCTCATCCTGAGTTAAGTCTATCTTCTTTCCATCAGGACCCTTAGCCGCTTTTCTCTCTGCTTCTGCTCTATCCATACATTGCAGAACATCTTTTTCAGCTATTGCTGCTTGTTCACACTCATCTACAACGACTACTACCCAATCATTGTTTGACATGGAGTTGTTCTTACTGGCCCTATCAGCCGCCGCTGCACACATCAACTCTATGCCTCTCATATATGTAGTAATCAGCATGAACTTCTGAACTTCTGCATCTGATACAAACAAATCCTTAGGAATCTCACTGGAACTTGCAAATGGATTTTCTTTTCTGATGCAATTTCCTCTATTCTCAAGCATCTCAGCACCTTTGCCTGCGACACCGTTATATGCCATTGCATCTAAACCATTCTTCCATGCTATATCAGCTATAACACAAGCCATATCAGGCTTACCATCAATGTAAAATAACTTACATCCATCTGCCAATGCTGATGCTAACAAATTCAATGTCATAACACCCTTACCAGAACGAGATGCCGCATACAATGCATAGGTGGGACTCTTCTTATTCTTGAAGTTATAAGTCATGATTGTTCCATCATCTTTTTTACCAAGAATAACATTATCCCAACTTGGTTTAATTCCTTGTGCGTCAAGAATATCTAACACCTGGTATGCAAATAAACTATCTTGTGAATGTACTCTCTCATTGTATATGATATCTAGCTCAAGAACGCCTTGAGTGTACTCTCCAACCTGTTTAATCAATACTGTACTAGCAGTACCAATGTTTAATGCACTTGTTAGTGTTTCTATTACTGCCTGAGAATTTATAGGTGTATCTGTACAGATTCTAATCTTAGTGTTTACACCTTTCTTTCTATCTACTACTGCTATAACATTTTTTAATGATTTACTCATGATTGTATTGATGCGATTTGTCATTTCAATGTTATCTTGAGTTAAATCATCAGTTACACCAAAATCAATATAAGCTTTATAAAAATAATCCTCTAATGTCTCTTTAATCCAGTTACGAATATCACCATATTGGATGACCTTTACTTCACTTGGATTAAGCTTACCTTTCTTGCCTTCTCTTTGCTCAGAAGGAAGAATTATATTATGCTTAGTAAGATACTTCTTTAAACTATGCTCTCCAGTACAATATCTAATATGCCCAAACATAAACTTGAGATGCATGTCTACATATGTGATTGGATATTTAGACTTGCTTATTACATTTATGTCTGGCTCATCTCCCTCATTTGCATAGTATTTAAAGTTATCTCCTAAACAGGACTCAAGAGCATTAAATACTTCAACATCTGTTGCTCTGTCTCCAGAAAATGACCTTTTACCGTCAGAAGTCGATTTAACTGTTCCTATATTGGTTAATACACCAGAAGGAGCTTCCAGCCCATATCCTGATTTATACAAGCCATCATAGGATGACATAATACTTGCTATAATTGGTGAAAGCTTTTCACCCCATGTCTTTCTTAAGACCTCTTTTTTCTCATCATCTGTTAATTCCTTAACTTCATCGTCAACTTCTAATTCCTCTGTTTCTGCTTCTTCTTGTTCTTGGATTGCTTGCTGTGCTTCTAACTGTTTTCTCTTCTCTTCTGCAATGGCACTAATTGTTGATACAATTTTGCTAATGTCATTGGAAAGTACATTAACAGAATCAGCTGTTAATTCTAATTTTTCAAATTGGCTAAACTGTTTGTTAAGTATACTATTAATCTTTGCTGGAGATAACTTAGTATCACATATCCATGCTATGATTTTAAACTTTTGCTTTCCGTATTTAATCCAGTTGTTATTCAGATTAGCAAAGATAGCAGTCACACAGCATGGATGAGTGATTATTGACCAACATTCCTGTGTTCTGTTGACTAAATCATCTATATTTTTAGAGTTCTTAATCGCATCTATAACATATCCATAAACATAAACTGCTTTTTGTAACAATTCTTCCTGTTTAAGTAATTCCTCTAAAAATAATACTCTATCTTTATATTGCTGTAATAAATTAGAATTGTCCATATCAGTTAACCGCTGATAACAAATTATAAAATGTTTATTCTTTTATTTAAAAGCTATAAAATTTTATAATGTGCTATTTCTCCTTTCATAAAAATTAATTTTTATCTTGGTTCCTTATTCATACTGCCCGCTTTTGTAAAATACTACTTGCGTCTGATTATCACAGAAATTTGACAGTCCAAAGGCTTAAATTCCTCTCCAACGGTGAGAGTACATACTTATTAGGTTCTTCTAAATTCTATGCCCCTAATGAGTTTATTCCATAATTCCTTAAGTTATAAGCGGAGTTCATGTCCCTATTTATTCTTAAACCACATATTGGACACCTGTAAACTCTCATGCTTAATGATATTTTATGGATTGCTCCACATGAACTACATATCTGTGTTGATTTATAATTCATTGGAACTTCAATGAATTTAGTGCCTTGGTTTTCGGCTTTGTATCTGATAAATTGCTTTAATTGATACAGATTTTGCTGTTGTATTGCCTTGGATAAGTGCTTATTCTTCATCATGCCTTGAATATTTAAGTTTTCCATGACAATAACTTTTGGTTTATTATTTACTATGTCTCTTGATACTTGGTGATTGTATGACTTTCTTATATTCCTTAATCTTCTATCTATTTCTCTGGTCTTTCTCTCTAACTTTGCTATGTTCCTTGTTTTTATGAATTTGTTTCCTTGCTTATTGGCTTCATATTTTCTTGAAATACGTCTTTGGTATCTTTTCTTACGCTTCTCTAATAACTTTATGTTCCTGTTTGACTTGTTATTGTTTCTGTAAATCTTTCTATTGGAACAAATGGCTGTGTCCTTTACTCCTAAGTCTATTCCAATTACTTCATCAGTTAAGTGTACCTTCTTATTTGGAATTTCTATTGAAAATGTTAGGTTCCAGTACTTTCCATCATATTTTACTCTGCAATTACGCACTGGAATAGCATGTTCTGTAAGATACCATAACCCATATTTCTCTGCTGATTTACATAGCTTGACTTCTCCTACTCCACTTAGTCTGACTGTATTATCACGAGAAAATTTTATCTTTTGCCTGAACCGTTTCTCCATTTTTCCATTTATTATGAATACTTGCTCTTCTATATCTGATTCTACATAAAAAGATGGTATTGTATTTTTCTTCGAATGAAACTTTGGGAACTTTGACTTACCTTTAAATAATTTCTTAAATGCTTCATCACAATCTAGAACTGCCTTCTTTAATACTTTATTGTGGACTTCATTTAACCATGCATATTCTGGATTCTTTTTCAAACTTGTAAGTCTCTTACACATCCCATATCCTGTTTCGGATATATTTTCTTCTGTGTATAATCTTTTTCTTTCTGCTAAACTCCAATTATATATGAATCTGGCTGCATTGGATGCTTTCCAAAAGTAGCTTAGTTGAGATTTGGTTGGAATTAATCTTACTATATGCCCTTGGTACATTTTTGACTCGCCTCCTTTATTATAATTATTTATAACTCTTTATAAGTTTATTCTAGCAGTATTTAACCCCTAAGTACTTTTTCATTTGAATTTGATTTTTCTCTGAAACACTCTTAACTATCTCATGAATATCTTTAGATTGATATCCTGTTGCTGCTATTCTTAAAATGTATATAGCTGTTTGAGTTCCATACTGCTTAACTAACCGCTGAACTAAATCTTCTAAGTCAGTGTCTACATCGGATTCTTCTTGTGCTTTCTCTTCTTCCCTTGTCTCTTCTTCAGTTTTATCACCGTACTGTAACTTTCTATTGTAATCATCTATTTTTTGTTTGTATGATTCAAATACATCTCCTAGATACTTTTCATCAAATAAATATATGCCAGGATAGCATCTAAATTCTTTATTTCGTACTTTTAATCCCTCAGTAAAATCATGATACCATACTACGCTACCAGTTCGTTTGAATATCTCTACATTCTGTGGTGCTCTGTACCACATCACTCCTGCTTTGCTTATATCATTAAATTCTGAATCCACTTTATCAAATGGCATTTGTGGATTAAATAAAATGTCACCTAAATTTGATATGAATGTCACTGTTCTTAATCTAGGATACCTATTTCTGTCATAAGCAGTACCACCGGTAAATATCTTCATACTATTTGTTAATTGGTCTGTACTTACTATTTGTGGCTTAATCTGCCCAGTGGCTGCTTGATATGCAAAATTATACACACTGTTACCATTGCCTAATTGAAAATCATTCGCCATCAATCCTACCCAGTCAAAATAAAACTCTTCTATGTTTCCCAGTATCCATGGAGTATTTAGCGTCGATGCTAACGTACCATATATATGATACTTATCTGGCATCTTCGCCCTCTTATTTACTGCTGCCTCCATTCTAAACTTATTAAAATCTGCTTCATATGATACTATCTTACTCAATATTGTTTTAAAATCTATTCCTGCTGGAAAGGAACGTAATACCCAATGTCCTTTATCTGAACGTGCACCCTTTTCTATAAAAGATGTGTAATATAATACTGCTACACCTCTATAAGTTATAAATATTCTTCTTATATTAGTCGGTGAGTTATAATAATTATGCACCGCTTCTGAAAATTCTCGTGAAGCGAAGATGCTTTCATCCATCTCAATATTAAGAGTGCTATGATAGTTACCGCGAGCTACCAGTTCATTTTCCTTCCCTTTACCATAGTCACTTTTACCCCAAGAATCTGGATGTGTATAGCATACTGCCCCTTTATATACTGGTCTGTGCACAAGATTATAAATCTCTCTTCCTAGATTTACTTTTATATTTCCCATGTCAAATACTCCTTTTAATTTATTTTTAAATTTTTCTTCTCCTTGAAATACTTGATAGTAAACAAGAAACTCGCCCATATATTGTATGAACGAGTTTCTCTGTATGACTTTGTTTATTTTTCAACTAATCTGATTCTTGTTTTTAATTCCGAGATAATACTCTCATTAGTTCCACCGCTATCTCCACTATTTATAGTAGAACCTAGATAAATCTTTCCGTGAATTATAGCACTTTCATCTATACCATATACATATTTATAATAAAAACTCTCTTTACTAAATGTAAAATCAACACCAAAAGTATCCTTTGATATTTTATCTATGTATGTTGGTATATAAAATGCTCTCCAGCTTGTAAACTTGCTTGTTATCAACCTATTTAATCCTGTTATAGCTTCTGAATCAAATGCTATCGCTTCATCATTTATTGGATTTAATCCATCGTTCTCATAGTCTTTATAAAAATTTATTAAGTCATCTGAGAATTTTACTGTTATACTCTTTATTTTACTTGAAGTCTCAAATCTATATCTACCCTGCTCAGTGGGTCTTAGTATTGTACTGACCTCTCCTGGATTCTCATTAGTTACATTATAGCATTTCTCTCTGTTCTTAGCTTGTTCATCTGTCTCATCTTGAAATGCTAATGTACCTAATGTTCTAGTTAGCTCCATATTTACTTGAAGTATTTCTTCCCATACTGCATATAAAGTTATATTGTTTCTAACTTTATATTGAGTATTTCTACCAGAGTCATAGATAATTAAACCACTATCTGGTACTGTTGCATTTTTATTTGTACTCCACCCTAATAATCTGTAAACCTTTCCTTTATTGTCTATCTTAGTGAAGTTTTGATTTAATCCATTATTTATTACTGTCCCATAAATATCCATGTATCCATGCTGTGCAGAGTATTTACCATCTACTGCTACAACACCGTTACCAACAATGTTAAATGGATATTCATTACAGTTATTAAATAAATGCCCCTCTAAAATAAAAGGCCCTGGCTGATTATTATAACTTCCACCATTCAAATCTATTGTTAATTGTACCTTCTTAGTCCACAGAGCATACAAATCAATCTTCTTAGATTTATCACTTGTTAAATTGTTTATATATTGCGCATCTGCAAAATCTACAATAGATTGCTCAGGTGTGTATCCCCAGCCCTCAAACTTCCAACCATCTGTTCTCTTAAATTTACTAGGTTTTAGCTTCTCAATGTGATCGAATCTGAACTCTTGCTCATATGTATCACCAACTTCATCTATATTTGAATTATTATTTCCATGGAATGTTATCTTATACCTGATTGGTTCCCATACAGCATATAAATATATTACATTTCCATATGAAGCTGTCAATTCTGCATATGATATTTCTTCACCTACTGGTATGAACTCTCCAGTATATCTGAGCCCATTTTCACCAATAGCTGAACCACCTGCTTTAGCGTCCTTCTTTATGTTCCAACCAGCAAACTCATACCCTTCTCTTTGATATGCTACATCGCCTAATGAATTATCAGTTACATTTCCCTTGATAATTACATTTTGGCCTGCTATCACTGTTTGGTCTTTTATTTTTCCTGTTACCTGTGTTGTTGCTCTGTCACCATAAACATTCATTTCTGTTTCATTCCCATCATAAATGATTGTTAAAATTTGTGGTATCTCTATTGTTAATGTTTCGCTGATATTTCCTGAGTTATCTATTACAGCTATATGTAAATACTTATTTCCCCAAGGTATATCGCACTGAGCTTGTGATGTATAAGTATCATCTGTATCAGCTACACCTGTACTGTTGTTATCATAATAATAGTAGAATCCTTTAACTCCTGAAATAACATCCTGCTCTAATGTTGCTGATTCCCTTAACTTATTCATATCGAAGTCATATGATTCAACTCTATACTCATAATGGCTTCCATTATCTCCATTGTCTTTCCAAATAACAGTAGCTTTATCTGCACTGTAAACTTGGTTTACTTCACTGGCTTTATTCGGTGCCTTAGTATCTTCTACTGAGTATATTACTAAATTATTGCTTGACAATGAAACAGTTCTGATTAATGCATATGCTTCATGACTTGTCCTTTGTGTGACACATTCCTGATTTAGCATTGTACCCCAAATATATGAAGTACCACCAGTAGCTGCTCCAGATGATGGATTTCCACTGATGAATCCACCACCGCATCCAGTAAATTCATCTCCACTCCATCCACCACCAAAAGGTTTTAATTCTGTCCCATCATCATACATCCCAGATAATACTGCTGGCGCATCATAGCAAGCACTTGCTCCACCTGCTACCATCACTATTTCTTGTCGTCTATCATCAGATTCAAAATTCTTTAACTCTCCACGATTAACTAATGTTATTGAGGTTGCTCCACCACCACTGTAACAGTTAGTTGGTCTTATAGGTGAACCACCGCCATTCCATCCACCTTGAGCACCGCCATATCCAGCTTTACCAATCCCACCTACAGCAAAGTACAATTTAGTTCCTTTGGTAAAATACTGTATACCACTTACTTTCGCTCCATATGTTAATCTAGTATAATGTGCTCCACCACCAACAGCTTCTATGTAATAATACCCATCCACTGGTATTTCAAATTCTTGGACGCCACCTGTATATTTAAACCTTTGTTCTATTGCTTCTGAACTTGTACTGTTAAAATCTATTTCACTCTCTATCTCATCTCTGGATTCATATATTTTATATTGTTTTGGAATATCATCATCTTGCTCCCAATGCAATAAGTATGATTCATCCTTGACACTGTATTGACCACTTATTGTTAATGGTGCTATATATTTAGCCTTTAAGGTGTTTTCATATGTTTGAAATGTGTAAACTCCTTCTGAATAAACTCCACTTCCTGTTGCTGTTGACTCCAATTCAAATCTTAAGAAGTCGAACCCATTACTAACATCTGGCCATTGTATCTTGACACTTTGACCTGGCACTCCGTAAAATATTTGTTGTGTAACTCCATTTGGCCCAGTACCACCATTTCCATAATCAACTGTTAATGATATATACTCCCAACCCATTGTATATGTCTCTGATACATTTCCATTATTATCAACAGCTGCTACATGTACATAGGTCTTTCCACCATTATTTAATAAGTCAACTCCACTTATTAATGTTGTGTCTGTAAATCCTCCTGTGCTTTCTTTTATGCAATCTGGAGTTACTACTGTATCTTTGTTATTATCTGCTACATAATAGAATCCTTTTACTCCAGAAATTATTTCATTTTCATTCCAAATTGTTCCATAATCTTTTCCACTATGATTTATAGTAATATCCATAGAGGAGTAGTCACTTCCAGCTAATTCTAATCCTGTCACACTATCTGGTGCAACCAAATCCTCATTGAATGTCCTTTCATTCTCATTAACTTCTAATAATTGAATTATGACTCTTCCATTTCCATTCCATACTCCATTTTCAGTTATTGCATCTATTAAACCTTCTTTGATGTATCCGCTTCCACCTGAACCTGCTCCATTGCTCGTTGATACTCCACCATACCAACCACCACCGCCACCACCTGAACCTGGTGTTCTCCCACCTTTTCCAAATGTATTTCCATCTAGCTGTGTTGCTCCAACTGCTCCTGTACTGGCGTCTCCACCTGTCTTTCCACCACCAGAACCACCTGTCATAGAGGGTTTTAATCCACTATGGTCAACAGTGTATACTCCACCGCCTCCACCAGCTACAATTAGTACCTTTGCTCTCTCATTGGTGAGTTCAAATAATTGCCCCCCCCCTAATGCTATGTGTGTTGCTCCACCACCAGCTGTGGCTCTTGAGGGACCTCCATATGAATATGCATTACCTCCACCATTAAATATATCAGGTCCAATATCACTATTTCCTGTTTTAGTCCAAGCTGTACCTATCCCACCAACAGCTATATAGAGCTTATCTCCAGCTTCTAATTGTATCTTTCCACTAGAGTGTCCGCCTAAACCACCTCTTGCATTAAATTCACTCCTACTGGATGCTCCATAAACATCTAACTGATATATTCCAGTTTGAGGTACTGTGAACTCTTGAACCTTTCCAGTGTAATCAAATTGCCATGTTTGAATACTTCTCTCAGATGCTTTCACCCCCCCCCCAATACCAGTTAATACAGAAATTCCTATAGCTGCTAGAACACTAACAACTTTCTTAATTTTCCCCATCTTTCTTCTCTCCTAATCTGTAACAACTATTTTAACTGAACTAAAATTACTCTCTGATAGAATCAAATTTTGAATTAGTAGCTGTTGTAGTCTCTTAAATTTTTCTTCTGGTAATTTATCATAAGGTATTTTTATCTCATTTCTTTTTCTAAGTACACCACTAAATATCGTTATTTCATCTGGGTTTAGCATATATTGTTCATCTGCCTCAACCATATCATTAAATAAACCTTCTGTTCTGAATTGATTTACACTTCCAATTTGACTTCCTATTAAAATATGTGATGGTATTTCCATATATTCTAATGTTCTCATCCCAGTTAAACATATCATATGCTTTCTCTTATGACTATCTGGTTCTATTATAACTTTCTTAGCATTTACAGATAAATCTTGAATGTCACTTTTTACATGTGCTTCTTCCATTCTTCCCTTAAAAGTTAAAATAGGTATCTCTCTGTATCCTTCTGCCATATTCAGCCTATTTATATTGATGCTATCCATCCACATTAGAAAATTATCATTTATATATGGTATTTCTAAACAGTCACCTTGTATGTCCTTAAAAGTCATTCTCAACCTGCAACTGCTATGCTCAAATTTTCCGCTGCTATTGGGTTCTATTCTTAGTTGTGCTTGCTCATACAACTCATACCCATGTCCAATATCATTCTCAATTTCAGTCCTAATGCTTCCATCTGTCATTAACCCTAGAAGACTATATACTTCTACTAACTCATTTATGTCTTTATTAAACTTTTGTGCATCAACTAAACTGCTTGCTTTCATTTATCTCTCCAAGAATCCTAATGATATTTCTCTGAGTTTATTAAAATTCCTATCTGATATATCATCATATGGAATTGTAACTACAAAAGGCCCAGATGCATTATTAAATTTGAATACTCTTATTTCATTTACATAAAATAAAATTTTATCATCTTTTGATACTACATAATTTCTTTCTGTTAATAATATCTTTTTAGCTTGCTTAATCATCATGTTATGTGTTTCCACGTATTTGCTACTCAATCCTATAAAATTTGAATTAATGCTAAGAATGATATTATTTGGAATTTCCCATGTATTATTGATAATTAGAACTGAATTAACAGTTAATAGATGTCTGTAACATCCTGAATATCTTATTTTTAATGTACCTAACTGTTCTATATCTATTCTATCTATGGCATTACCAACATCAGCCTTGTTAATACGAATTTTATAATCTAAAATCAAAACTCCAAGTTGTGCATCATCAAATATAGCTGTGTCTATTAAAAGTGAATTAGTGGACTTTAGATGATACATTACACCAAACCATGGCATATTAGCTACTTCTACATGCCTTACTTCATCACTTACTGCAATCCATACTTTTAAGTCCTTTAAATCTGACTTTTCGGGATTTTCTATTGATAAAACTGCCCCGCTTAAAAATTTTGAATCTTCCCCCTTATCATTCTCCAGAATAAACTCCGCCTTATTCTTTGCTTTACCCACCATTTTACAAATGTTAACATATCTTTTTATCTCATCTTTAAAAGCCTTCTCATTGTACAACACACTTGTTTTCATGTTTATATACCTCAAAAGGCCAACACTCTCATGTTGGCCTATGACTTACTCGTAGCGTAACACAGTTGCTTTAGGATGGAATGCCCCTTCCTCAATTATAGTATGCTTTGGTACCATTGCTTTAATCATAGGTGAATAAGCAAATGCCCCTCTTCCAATCACTTTAGTTGTTGGAGGAATCATCACATCTCTTAAAGATGTACAATACCAAAAAGCCTGTGGCTCAATAACTTCTAAGAAGTCTCCCAGTACTAACTTTTTAAGCTTCTCACATTCACTAAATGCACTTTTTCCTATGTACTTTACTTTAAAAAGTTTTGCTGTGACTATATCAGTACCTTCAAATGCACTGGAACTTATATAGGACGCATTTGTGATTACATTGCCCCTTAAACAGGAGTTTGCAAATGCTCCTGTTCCGATTTTATCCATTTCAGACGAAAAGCTTGCATCTTGTACTTGACTGTTATAAAATGCGAATGGGTCTACCTTAGTTGTACCAGCCAAAAATATAACTTTCCATACATCCAAAGCATCCTCAAAGCATCCTTTGCCTAAAGTAAGATTGGCATGTATTTCTATTGTATTACATCCACCAGTAAACTTCTGAATGCCTACAACATTCTCTGGTACTCTATGTACTGCTACTGGTGTCTTTAGTCCATAGTTACTGTAAAGTCTCCCTCTTTGAGAGTTCTCTTCTTTTTTCTTGAGTTCTTCTCTTTTAACTCTTTCAGCATATTCTGCTCTGTTGAACTCTCTCTTGCCATACTCAAATGGATTGACTCTTACAACCTGGTCATTTAACCTTGAAAAAGGAATTTCTCTAATTCCACCATCCATTCTTCTAATGATAACTTTATCATTACTAATGGTTGCGTTCATAAATAGCTGTTCATTATTTTTCATGAATGCATTTCTAGCATCACTAAGTGGAACTTCTTCTACCTTAAGCCTATTCTCTTTTAGTGAAAAATACATTACTTGCAAAGCCCATCTACTGGAATTTACAATATACATAGGTGTCTTATATCTTATAGGTAGTATTCCATCTCCATACTGTGGACTCTTTCTTTCAGCTGTTTCTACAAGTCTCCCATTGGCTAATACCTTAAGGTATCTCACTGTAATAATTTCACGCAGTAACAATTCACTAAGCTTACCTGCATCAATGGAAAAGACATTCCCTGTCATATTGTCATACAATACTACTCCCCTAATTATATCCCCGAAGTATTCAATTACCACTGGAAAATTAGCTTGTTCAATCATCATAATCTTATGCACTCCTTCTAAATATGTGGACTCTATACCCACCTTCTTTTGTTTTCTCTAAATTTAAAATGACTCTTGAATAGGCTTCATTTGCAATATCTCCAAACTTCAAAGATATAACAAATAAACTTGGAATGCTATACTCGGATAAATAATTGCGAGTTGCAAACCCTATCGTTATGTTTGTATCATTATATAGCTTCATATCTTCACTTTCAATGTCTAGTACTAAAGCATAATAATGATATATTAAATCTCCAACTTTTTCATATCTATAAAACTTTGTAAATAACTCAAAATTTGGTACTTCTGAATTTTCATCATATATTATGTATCCACTATGAATCACACCTTCATTTAATAATTCTATTACTTCATCTGTGCTTAATTCAAACATTTCATATGATTCAAGAACTAATATACCTAGTGCAACTATTCTATTGCCTTGCTGTACTGCATATAGTGGAAGTATCTCAACTGCATTTGAATAATCCATAATCCACCTCAGATATCTACTACGCTGTCTGGCTTAAAATCTCCATTTTCACTATTCTCAAGATGCACATGTGTAATGTCCTTATTGGTCTCTTCCTCTACTACAAGAAATCTATGGTCAGCCTGAGAATAATCATAATCTCTAGCGTTTACATTTGTAGATTGCCTGTAAACTCCATACTCACTTATGTAGTCATCTTTTAATCTTGACACATCGTTTACAGCCTCAAGATGATACACATGACTTCCTCTGGGTATAAATCCATGGTCATTTATAATGAACTGGAATCCAATCTCAGTGAATGACCACAATACATCATCAATTACCATTAGATTACTTTGAGATACACCACTTAATACCTCATCCAGGATTAAAATCCTTCTGGCTCCTGTAATTACAATGATGCATAAAATACTCAAAAGACTAACAATCTGCGCTACACCATGTCCACCAGCTTTAAGGGAACGAATCTTACCATTTCCATTATCCATCTCAAAAACTAATTGAGGATACTGCACTCCCCTGGTATATTCCCTAATCTTTATCTTACGAACCGATTTTGTAAACATTGTTGCTAAAGCACTGTTAATGCTACTCTCTAAAAATTTATATGCCTCTTGAACAGTTTGGTCACTGACCTGTCTTAAAATATCTATTGCATGTAAACCAATATCAAGTGCTTCTTTGCTTTTTTTATTTTCTTCCAACAGTTCTTTAATCTGAGCTTCAATGGCCTGCCTACTTCTAATAGTAGCCATATTATAATTCTCAAGTTTCGTTACTCTATCCATGTAATCAGCAATATCTTTCCTAAGTTTCAGTGCTTCCATGTTAAACCATTTCCTTTCTTAAATTTTAAATATATTCTAAAAATAAGAAAGACTATTTCTCTGACTCATCCTTTTTATTTTTGGATTTATTTATTTTTATACTGCACAACACTATTCCTAGAGTATCTAGCAGTATAAATGGTCCAAACTGAACTAAACCCATTCTTACTGGAACCCATTTATCTATTGTTGCTGCCGCTCCCCATCCGTCAATAACAGATATTCCAGCCTGAATATATACAACCAAAAATCCTATCAAAGCCATCAATATAATTACTAATGCCCATCTTAATTTATTCATATCTCACCTATTAAATAAATTTAACCAATAATGTTTTTAGTGATATGGAAAAAGCCGTAGATTTTCTCTACGGCCCCTTCCTGAGCTTTATCAACACGGTTACAATACCCGATGTTGTCTTGAAATAATTACTCTTTGAACATCTTCAGAATACAAAGGAATCTCTGAGATTAAATCTGGCTTTCCAACTTTATTTAGTAATTTATCTGAAATCAAAACTTCTATTACTGTACTTGCGCCACTCTTACAATATTTCTTTGCCATTTCTAATGATTTATAATATTTTAATCTGCCTATATCACTGTAACTCAGTAGATTAGAATATAACTCCTTCCTGTCCACTGCTGTATAGTAAGTGGTTGCTTCATCTCTATTAAAAATCATTGCAGATGTGTCTCTATAAATATGCACCTCTCTGGTATTGTTTAAAGCCATCATTATCTCGTTGAGGGAATATCCTAAGGTTAAAAATACATAAACCCTGCTACACTTTGAAATGATTTCTTCCTTCATTTTAACATCTTTACCAAGATAAAACGCTATATCAGAGTCTATCCACGCTGAACTGTATGAATCAGTTGCTTCATTAAAGAAGTCTATCACATCACACAATCGCTTTGAATTTACACTGTCATAACTCATAGTTATATAGGCACTCATACCATCAATCCTTTACTGCTTTGCGTCAACCCTTGTATACTGAACAGTTTCCAATGAATTTTCCTTAACTCTAATCTTTCCTTCAACAGGAGTTGGTTCCTCAGGAGAAAGATTCGCTCTCACCAAGTTGTAGTTCTCAACCATCTTCTCATAATTGATTTCTCCCATTCTAATGCTATTAGTAGCACCATCCTTACTGAAATCCAGACTAATCAATGGTGTCTTTAACTGCTTAATCATATCTCCAAGAATCTTAGGTGATACAATGTACTTTTTATTCTCCAAGTCTCCAATAGAATCAATGGTCTCTTCAGATGCTACCGAGCACTCACCATTGTTACAAGCAAAAACCACATTGTACTCATCATCTTCTGTCTTGATAAATGAAATTGTTGTCTTGTCAGCAGAAGTATTCATTGTATACTTTAATGCATCTGCAAGTGCATCACGCCTAAACCTGAGCTGGTAATCGGTATACTTATATCCCATATAAGTCAGAAGTGTCTTAAAGTTCACATCAGAAGGTGCGGGCATCTGAATCTGAAGTGCAATCCTCTCTTCTTCACAGTCGGAACAAATAATACACATTGACTCCATCGTCTTAAGATAGATGGTATCTCCCTTACATTTACCAAGAATAGAACAAATGGAGTTTACTGTATTCGTAAACAATACTGCTGAATTGTGCACCTTAGCGAACAGCTTGAACATCGCTTCATTCTGTTCACGTTCTCCAAGACCCTGTGCAATCAGCTGATTTCTAAAGGCTTCAACTTCATCTTCTGGAAGTGCCTTTGATTCAATGGGAATACAAGTCAAGTGTGTCTGATAATTTACAAACATCTTCTGAACCTTACTGGAAATAAATACCTGCTTACCTTTTTCTCCAGTACACCTACTAAATTTATCAATCAGATTAGTTCTTTCCCATTCATCTGCTCCAGCAATATCAAACAGTCTGTCATAGTCTGCTCGAATAAGAATCTGGGACTTAACAGAAGATTCAATAGGGAGATATTTTACATCATATACTCTCCTACCCTGTCTCCTGTACACCGCCTCTTCATTACCTACATTCATCTGAGGCTCTGCAACGATTGTAAGTATTCCACCATCCTTAAATCTAAATTCAAGGGAATCAAGTGAAAGGCTTCCAGAAGGCTGGCAGTTCGTAATTGCTTTAAACATTTCATTAAAGTCTACTGCAACCTTCATCTGCTTATTCTCATCATTTGAAAGTGAAATCTCTCTTACAAATGTTTTGCTAGGGTCATTGAAACATACTCTAAGAGTTGTTTCTCTAACATCTAGCATGATAAAAAGTGATTTACTGATTGAACCCTCAAGTAAACTGTTTAACTCTGTAATGGTACTTGTAATCTCATCAATGGATACTCTCATTGTATTAACTCTCCCTTATATTACATATTAAAAGGCTTTGACATGTTCATAAAATCTTCAACTGATGCTGCCTGGAAGAATGAATCACTTACCTTATTTGGCATTGTAACAGTCTTAACAGGTTCATTCATAAAGCCATCAGGTACATCACTTTTTGACTGTGGACTCATACCTTGTGGATTCGTTGCCTGTCCACTAGGAGATGTGTTTCTCCAATCTACAGATGCCCCACCACCAATACCCTGAGAATGTGCGGCAGTCATAGGTGGTACATACATATTACTATTTGGCTGAGCCTCTGGCTGCTTTGTTCCACCTTGACCATTAGCAATCTTACTCTCTTCTTCCATAATTTTGTTTAGAATAGCCTCACCAGTCTTTAATGTACTTTCCATTTTCTCCATTTGAGCATTATAAACCTGCTCAATGTTATCTGGTGTCACCTGCATATTCAAATCTCTTGATAATTCTTCACATGCACTTGCAATCTCTTTCTGAATAAAGCTTAATTCGGCCTTGAGGTCCGCTGACTTATCCTTATAAGCCTTCAAAGTTCTATTGTACTGCTCAACCTCAGCCATGTTAATTCCTTTTAGCATCATTCTCCACCTTTCTTAAAATTATACTCCTTCATATTCAAAGACTATATCTATGAAACAGCATCTTTTAATAATGATATAGCCTTATTTTTCCATACATCTGGAATACCCTGCATATTATTTATAATAACTTCAGGTGTACCAACAACTCTTTCGTGTGTATCCAAGTTGTAAACCATATCTGAGATATCTACTGATTGAGCCTTCTCTTCTTCCTTTTGATATTTCTTTTCAATCTTCTCAAGGTTGAATGACTCACTCAAGGGCAGTAGTTCTATCTCACTTGTTGATACCTCTACTCTTCCATCTGAATATTCAGTAAATACTACTAGATGGACTCTATCATCCATATGCCCCTTAATGAAAGCTGGCCTCATTGCACATCCGGGATAATCAACTATCATCTTATGTGCCTTATCGTCTTTAATGATACTGCCACTAAAACTCATACATTTATGGATATGCCCACAAATTAGATAGTCTGCTCCATACCAGTTTTCAAGTTCATCAAGTATGTATGCATCTCCATAATTAGGAAGATTTATCCCATTAAACTTGAAATAATCATGTGCTAAAATAATATTTACTGCGCCTTCTTCTATATTTACTGGTGTGGATTCAACCTTCCCATTATCTACCATAGTGATGTGCATTTTTCCTACAGTAATATTTTCAGAAGGCTTCAGCAACCCTTTTCCAATGTAATAATCTCTCTCAGAAATGTCCTTAGGTAAAAAATCATGGTTTCCAAAGAGTTCCCATCTGTTACCTTTTACATAATCAAACTGTTTTGCTAACTCAGCCTCAACTGCTTTTCTGTATGTTAGCTTTCTAAAGTTACCAAAGGAAAAGTCTCCTAAACCAATTAGATGAGTCAGTCCCAACTCACTTGTTAATTCAGTAATTCTTCTTAGATATATCAGACTTTCTTTTGAATAGTCTCTATGTCCACCGTAGTTCTCACTAAATAAGTGAAGGTCTCCGTAAATTCCTATTCTGTTAATAATATCTGCCATGCTCTATTCCTCTGCACTCTTAAACTTGTCTAAATCAATTATTACTGATGCTCCACAATTAGAGCATGTCTCAAAAGCAACTCCATAACCAGTTAGAATATCAATTATTTTGTTACACTCCTTATCAAGATGCTCTAACTCTTCTTTTTTCTTAATTGCTTCTTGTTTATGTTTGATTAAGGCTGCAATTTTATTGAATGCACTTAATTCAGAAGTGCTCACTTCTTCTGCTCCTTGCATATCCACAACTCTACACTTGCTCTGCACTTCTCTTAAACGCTCAACCTGTTTCATTGCATTGTTTAATCTTAATAATAGTGTAGTATCTATATCTTCAATGGTACTCAAAGCTACCAAACTTTCATTCTCTTTTTGAATCTCATCTGCTCTACTAATTTTATTTGCTGTGGCTCTAATTCTATTCAGAATTGTACAATCCAGTTGTTCAAATGAGTCAACATCTTTTAGAACTTCCAGCGACTTACTAATATTGGAATATCTTTCCATTACTTTGTAAGCACGAGCTAAGTGCTCAAGATGTAACACAGGTAATTCTTCCAATCCATAGGTATCAATTATTCTTACGACACCTAAACTATCTTCTAGTTGCTTTTTCCTAATTTGAAGTGACCTTGCTCTTTCTAACTTGTCAATCAACTGTAACCCAGTTGCTAATCTATCCTTTACAATAGATGCCTGCTCAAGGTCAAGTACCTGTAATCCACTCAGCTGTCCATGCAATGTATCAAAAGCAACTTCATCAGATGCTATCTTATTTTTGAGTGAATTTACTTCTGTATTTCCAAGTTTAATTGCCTTTGTAAGTTGCTCCACCTTTAAACTATTGTACATTACTTTATAATTTACAGATGCAGGTGTAACTACAAAAAGCAACTTATCTTCATAAGAACGAATCTGTAAATATTCTTTAGTCTCTGGCTCAGCCACCATACCCATAACATCTTGAATTATGGATGGTAAACCATCTGTGATTTTAGCTGACTGCCATACAACTTGTCCATTTTTAATGACTCTGTATGCATTTGTATTTTGGTCTTTTTGACGCACAATTAAAGTCCCATCGGCAAGTTCAATGGCTACTCCAAACATGTTAGTGTTATCTCTAATATATTCGTTCTGACCTCTTGGATTATGGTGTAGAGAACAAACACTGAATGCTTTAATTGCTGAAGTCTTTCCAGATTCATTATCTCCTACCAATGCAATAATAGGAGACTTTTTGAAGTCTAATGTTAATTCATCAATATTCTGAAAGTTCTTTATCATAATTTTGCTGATGGGACTATATTTATTCATTTGTATACCTGCCTTAACTTATCTTATCTGCTCAATCATTCTTGTGCCTCTGTCCTTATATCCATTAGACAGTACAGTCTTAATTGCTTCATCCAATTTAGAACATGGAACAAAATTACCATTCACAATGATTTCATCAGACAAGTCATTTCCATATTTAATATTTCCATGCTTATTTCTGATAATACCATACTTGACAATTGTATGAAGAAACTTTTTGGAGTGTTCAACTGCTCCAAAATTAGTCGATGCTAGATTTTTAATTTCTCCTCTGATTGTATCCACTGAAATCTGACTATCCTCAAGATAACACCCAATAGTGTTCATCTCTTCATTATATTCAGGTCTCCTACCACTAGAAGAAGGATACTCATAACCACCAAGTGGTGTCACCTTTTCTTTTCCATAGTAGATTCTTGTTGCCTCTTCAGCAAGTGCAAGTGCCTCATTTTTAGTAATGGGCAACTCTACTGCCTTTTTGTATGCCTGTACAGTACAGAGTAACATACCTACCTTCTTAGGTGCCTTATCAAAATCTACTTCACCAGTCTTAATATCTTCACTCAATACAGGCTCTTTCTCCATTTTCTTTTCTGTATTCGCTTTGATAAACTCTGTTACATCAAAATGATAAATGAAAGGCTGGCTGAAATTTACTCCATCCTCTGATACATAAACCTTACTAATCATAATGTTCTCCTAACCAAAGATACCACACCACTTTTCATGGTGTGGTATCTTTATTTTACAGCTACTTATTATTAGTTTCCAAACCCGTTCCAAGGAGTTCCTGCACCAGCCATGGAAGGACCACCAACAGAAGGTCCACCGAACATTCTGTTCACAGCATCATCCTGAGGTGCCGATTCAGTGTTTCCACCCACATTAGGCATATTAGGAATCGTAGGAATACTAGGAATCGGAGAATCCTGTCTTGCATCCATGCTAGGATTATTGGTTGCCTGAGTAACATACTCAAGGTACTGAGCGTTAGGATTAGTTGCCTTATCCTTAACGTACTCATCCCACTGTTTGAAGGAATCATCCATCATCTGCTTAGCCGCCGCACTGGACATACCTTCAAGTTCAGTAAATACCTTCTCAACTCCATCCCACTTAAACTCGGCTACTTCCTTGTCGATTCTATCCCGAAGTCCAGGATAAATCTCAACAAAAGCTGCATTAGGGAAAATAGGAGAGATTACTCTGTTCTGTCCCAGATTCATGGCGTTCTTGGAATCATCATACTGAATCATGATGCTTGCTCCAGGAAGTTCAATCTGGCTGTTCTCAAGCTGATTGTTAATCTTCTCAACCAGGCTAGGGCTCATCTTCATAACCTTCAGCTCAAAATCAGGAAGCCCAGTTTCATCATTCATGACAGGTTTGCCATTGTTATGCTTAAGCTTAGCAACCAGCATATACATGGTATACACAGGAGTGGATGCCTTCATATCTGAATAGATTGCTGTATTCACAGTCTTAAGATGCTTCTCTCTAGCATCGCCAGTAAGATTGCATCTGCTCTCTTCCAGATTCTTACGATACTTGGTAATTTCAAAAGCATCTCCAACTCTGTTACAGAAAGGACACTCACCATCATTGATAACATTTCCATTCTCATCTCTGAGAACAACACCCTTAAGACATGCAACTGCCTTATAAGGATTGTTCCAAGTATGAATAGGAACGCTGATAGCTACAATCTCCTTAACCTTCTGAACCTCACCATTCTCATTGAACTTTTCCTTAATGGTGTAAGGAATGTAAAGCATGTGTTTTGCACCTGCTTCCATGGTGTACTTAAGAGTATTTCCTGAAGCTGCCTTCAGAAATTCTCTTACATCACTAACCTGTCTGTCTACCGCGTTAAAAAAGCTCATAGTACAAACTCCTTTCAAAGTTTTTATAAATTTTATTTACATCCTAAACAATACAATGATTAAATTTAGGATAGTTACCTTAGTACATGGTAAACTCTTTACAGAAGCCAAAGGCTCCATTTTTACCACAATTTTTTAATTCCTTTATCCCCAAATCAATATATGACTTAATCCAGGATAAATCATCTATGTTATCCTTACACATTTCATCAATATCTTTATATTTAATGAATGTATAAATTACAATCTGATTTATAAATTTCCATTTATTCTTTGCCTTTGTTCCAGGCTTATCTCTATCTGGAATTACGATTACTCCGTATTTACACCTGTTCATCTGCTGTTCAATAATTTTTGAATCATGTGTTCCACAGTTAGCAAATGAGTTCCTGAATCCTAAACTTCTTAATCTGATTGCATCTGTAATACCTTCAGTGTATATTGCAAAACCCTGCTCATAGGCATAGTGCAAATTTTCTAATCCATAAGGAGTATGCCTTCTCAAATAATACTTTGCCGTCCCATACACATACCTTTCATTTTTCTCTGCATTGTATCCAACCAGATTTAAGATGTTACCATCAGCATTTTTAATTGGAATTACATACCTATCATGGAATATAGGCATCCTATTTGTAGGTGATATTAACCCGTAACTATCAACTTGCTCAATATACTCTGGAATTAAAATTTCAGCTGGATTGCCTACATAAAATATCTCAGAACTTTCTAATTCTTCTAATGGAATTTTTCTTACTTCTGAAAACTCAGCTAATTTATCTGGGTATTTTCTTAATTGATTCTCTCTTAATATGCCTACATACTCAGTAAACTGCCTTTCATATGTGTACATATCCATAAGAGCTTGTCCAATATTATCCATCTGTGACTACACTCTCCAACTCCTTTACACGCATCATCTTACTCTCAATTACAGATTTAGCTTTTCTGATAATCCTTACAGGAACGTCTTTCAATCTCTCAAATGTCCCATCCGGATTTATATCCGCAATACATACATTATTAACTGCCTCACCCTTATAATTATGAGTTACTTCATACAACTTATATTCTGTAATGTCAATTACATATTTTCCACTTGAATCTAATTTGATAAACTCATGTCCTTCAAACATTTTGTTCATACTTACTCTCCTGTTTAATGATATTTAAAGAATCTAATTCTGATAACACATCTTCGCCATATGCTTCACCAATATCCTTGATGTGATTTAAAGCATCATTAAGGTTCTTCTCTCTAACTTGTAGTTCTGAAACTGGAACCAAACCTTTTGCTAAAAGATTTACATATACTTCATACTCCAACTGTGCATGTGCCGCTGCTAGTACCATCATACGAAGTGAGCCACTAATCTCTCTATCAATGTTTAAAGTGGTTGTAGCTTCAATGATTTCACTTTCATATGGTTTAATACTCACAGTTTTTCTAAATGTAACTGTAATTGTACCTGACTTACCTAAACCCTTGTTCATTACATCCCAAATATTCATAAGCTATTATCCTTTACAAATCAAGTCTAAAATCTGTAAAATCCAGTGTACTAATTTCCCTTAACTCTTCATTTACTGAAAAATCTTTATATATGTTGATTTTATCTCCAAATACAGCAGACTTAATTTCAGGTAAAATAAAATCTAAAAGCTCCCTCTTACCCTTACCTAAACATACTAATTGTATCTTTTTGGTTCGCAAATATATACTTGTATCTCCATGCTTAGAAATCAGAGATTTTATAGATTGCTTCTCCATATATGTCCAGGAGTTTAAATTGCTCAAATCTAGTAAATAATTATGTTCATCAACACCATCTTCTGGAGACTCAGGGATAACAGTCCTTTCAACTGTATCCCCGCTAATTATCTTTGCCACATCTCCAATTCCAACTGGCTCATTGACATTATTTATCTCTGACCTAGGCATTTCAACTTGTTCTCCATTGTCCATAAACAATGAATTACCTGAAATCCTATTTTCCATAGTCAACACCAATCTTATTAACTTGCACCTTTAATATATCTCCTTAATTCAATAGAACTTACATCTTTCACATAAACTCCAGTTCTATTTATAATATTCCCATCCTTTAAAAAGACTACTTGCAGGCTATCCTTAGTATTTTTATCACAAACCTTACTAGATAAATAATTTGCTAATTTATCATTATCTATTCTGGTAATGCCTCTAACATCCAACCCACAAACTTTCTTTTTACGAAGAATACAAATCTTAAAGGCTGAAATTAGGTCATTGATTTTAACTCCATAAGAATCTTCATTTTCTTCAATGAGCTTGAACTTTCTGATTTCTTCCAGTTCTTCCTCAGGAGTCATATCCAAATCATCGAAGCCACCCTCAGAATCATCATCGTACTCAACATCATCTTCCTTGTTTTCTGCAATAGTCTGAATCCTGAACTTATCTGCACTAACAACTTCTCCATTAGTTGGTACCAATCTGTCCTGAAATTCATTTATAAAATCAGAAAGGTTAAGTCTTAAAAACTCTGACTCTGTATGTTCCTTACCATCTTCCCATTTATATCCTTTAGGGTCATCTCCCCTTCCGTAGTTAAACTGAAGATTGATAAGTCCGCCAATAGCAGGATGAATCTCCTTATACCAATTAGAACTATCATTGATATAATTTAAAATCTTATCCCTTCTAAACTCATAAATTCTTCTATTAAAGTAATTCTCTACATCAATGCTACTTGTCTTATCAGGATGCTCTTTCCAAATTGGAATGTTCTCTGCCTCTTTTGTAAACTGTTCTAGCAAGTTTGGATGAATTTCATTCATCTTACCTTTTGCTATACCCCAGGCATTACCCACGCCAGCACCAATGTATAATGGAGGATATCCATCCAGCTTAAACTGCATGTTCTTTCCTATATCTGCTAGAACTCTTAAAATATTGAGTCTCTCAATATTGACTTCCATCAACTGCTCGTCATGAATCATGTTGATTATTAAAAACAATCCTAAAAGCTTATTGTTTCTAATATATGTAAAGTTTCTAGCCACAGATATTTTAAAAATATCAGCTGCTGTATTGTGAGTAATAATACCATCAACTGCATAGTACCCACCGTCTGTATTGCACACGTCATACATATCAATGTATTCATCAGTAATTTCCACTGATTTAACAGTTAACGTATTGTCACTCTCATGTGCTTTAGACAATGCCTCTTGTCTCTTGTTCCTTCTAAAGCCAATCGCTTTTATAAACTTCTCATTGTCTGCTGATTTAATGGAAATTCTAATTTTATTGGATGCCTCTTTATAATTACTTCTAATTCCAAAGAATAAAAGTGCTTTCTGCAAGTCAACACATGATTGCTCTGTACACCATTTGGTATCAAAATCTACGAAGATTACACCATTTTTAATTTCTCCAGTTTGGCTAAAAATATCCCTAATGCGTTCTTTTAACTCATCAAGTGATAATCCATTAATTGACTTATCTTTAACTTCTGATTTTTCATATCCGCTTACAACAACTCTATGAGCATGCTTAGTTACATTGCTACCTTTCAGGTCTTTACATTCAATAAACCTATCCTTACCAGTATAGCTTCTAACCAAAAACTTATGGATTGGACTACAAATGAATTTCTGTCCATTTGCAAATGTTACAATGCACTTCTGTTTTAATCCAGAATATGTGATGTCTCCGAGTGACCATTTATCTCCATTCCAAACAACTAGCCTCTTGCCTACAACATCTCTAATTTTAACAATTCCATGTTCTCTTGTTAAAATCCATGCATCACCGTAAATGCATCCCTGGATAACTGCATTACCTGCCTGTCTTAAAGCCGCTGCTCTAAGCTTTCTATCAAAAGTACCATCAGGTTTCTCAAATGAGTAATATCTAACTCTATTGAACTGAGTTTTAGTGTATCTATGAACAAGTGCCATTTCTTTAATATCAGCAAACATCTTTCGTGTATTAGGCTGATTCTTAAAGTACATCTCATATTTCTGTCGAGCATCTTCCTGAGACTCTGGACTTGAATTACCGTGAAGCAGAATTGCCAAAGATGCAAAACCCATTCCGTAAGGAATACCAAAGTTAAAAGACTTAGCGTCCGACCTCATTTTAGGTGTTACTGATGCATAATCAACTTCATACATCAATGATGCCATCAGTGTATGATAATCACTATCAGGGTCTGCAAACAGTTTTGCTAGTTCATCATTCTTGGCTATAGCAGTAATAACACGTGCTTCAATCTGAGAATAATCTGCATCTACTTCAATAAACCCAGGCCTAGGAACAATAATCTTTGTAATATTCTTAGGAAACTGCTGAGCATTGGGTTCTTTACATGACATTCTTCCAGTAGCTGTATGTACCTGGTTAAATGAAGGAAAAACGTATCCGCCTGGATACATAAATTCAGGTAATGCTGCAAAGAACTTTGTCATTAGAGCATTTAAAGATGCAAACTTTTGATAATATGCCACTGCAGGATATAAAGGATTTCCATTCTCGTCTTTTTTCTGTAGCAAGGCCTTAATGACCTTCTTGTTTACACTTCTTAAAGTATTCCCATTTGAATCTTTCTCCATAGGAATCTTTAATATATCATAGAACAATGTTGCCATCTGATTAGGGGATGAAATATTCAATGGATGTACTTCATCAGTATCCATTGTCTCTTTCAATTCTCCAGCTAGTTCTGTTATTCTAGTATAGTCTGTTTCACCAGAAGTTCCAAGTCTCTTACTCTCTTCCTCAAGCTGATTAAATAGACTTAACTCTTTTTCACTGGAGTATCCTACACTCTGTCTGATTAAACTCTCTTGCTTAATAATATCAGTTCTGGTTCCTTCTCTTGTACCAAGAATTTTACTTTCATCAATTCGTAAACCATAAAATTCCATGTATCCAATAGCACAGGCTACTAAAACTTCTACTCTATAGATGTACTCCTGTTCACTATGATTTGCATACAAATCTTTAATATATTTATGATAAAGCATTAATGTCACATCACCATCTGCTGGTGCATATACCCTTGCTCCATCTAAATCCATATAGGAGAAGTCTATCTTTGTTCCTTTTTTCTTTTTCTTCTTGCCTCTGACTGTTCCATTATCCTCATGGTAAGTGGGAAAGAAATCTGTCAATTCCCACTGGTCAATACCAAATTCTACTTTTGCCAGGTACTTCAAGTTAGATGGCTCACCCTTATTACTTGTTGTACTTCTAAACTTATAAAGAATCTGATGAAGTAACATAGTATCATCTGTCAGGTTGCAATCAATTTCATACTGCCAACAAACCTTCCATTCAAATGAACCATGGTGAGCTACAATGTGCTTCTTTGCCAGAATGTCTCTGACTCTTTCCATTAAGATAACATCGCATGTAATATCATCATCTGGAGTTTCTGCCATATATGCTCTCATGTCTCCAAATGATTCTCTTAAATCACCAATAGCATATCTTGATTTTGTATTGGTAATGTTTCTCTTTCTCCAGGGACTATTTTTATCACTGTAAAGATTCTTAAACTTTCTATTTGCACAAGGAAAGTAATAAGAAACATTTTCTTCTACTGTAAAGATAATACCTACAAGTTTATCTGCCCTAATCTGAGCATCTGGATGCTCTTTATTGTACTGAATTAACTCTTTCTGATAGTGACTGTTTATTTTACCAAAGCAGTTAATACGCAGTCCAGTTGTTTCTGTATCGAAACTGATTGGTCCATTATAATTATCTAAAAATTGAAACAACTTCTCAGCTGTTTCATCATCGGTTACTACATAGTACTTTTTATTAGCAAGCCATGCAGTATCCTTATCAAGTGCTATTTCTTCTACACTTCTTACAGGAATGTACTCTTCTCCATCCTCAGTGTATGAATTATTTTTTCTTACTCTGCTATCTGTAAGCTTGATATAAGGAATATTGTCAGGTATAATGCTCTTGCAATCATACATAATGTTAATTGAACTTTTCTTTGTATGAATAATAGCACTATAAACCTGCTTATTCCCAAATAGCTGCATCAAATATGTATTGTCATTTTTAAGTATTGAATGTTCTGTAGCAGAACCAATGGGAGTTGAAATAGGAACTCCATTTTTTGCAGTACAAAAAGAAATAGCCTGAAGTAATACATTACATACTTCATGAGCTGTCTTTGTAAATGCGCTGAAATTACCATCAATATTGGTCTTAAACGCAGAAACAATAGTATTAGTCTTGTCAACAAGAATTAATTCAGTATAATCAATGGATTTATGAAATAATACCCTGTAATTAACTTGTTCATATGTAACACTACCACTTGCTGTTGTAAAACTCATTTGATTCACCTCATTTTTACTGCTTTTCTATACCCAATACAGTTGGTCTTGCAATATTATTCTTCTGAACATCAGCAATAGACTGAAGTTTCATATCACCCAAATCAAGTTTATTAACTCCACCAGTTGATACTATCTTTGCTGACTTGTCCTCAAAAATATATCTTTCATCACAATATTTATATGATTTTTCTGCTTTCCATGGCTTACATACACCGACTGGAATAGTAATTTCATGAATTGCTCCAAGTCTATAATCTTCTACTGCCTTTTCCATAAACCTGGCAAACCTAGCGCAACTATTTGGATTACAAATCCACTTAACCAATGCTGAATTATCACTAACTAGATATATTCTATCAACATTGTGCCTTTTCAAAACAGGCTGGGATTCAAAAATTGTTCTTAATGCATGCTCATAACTCTGAATAGCAGTAATATAAGCCCCCTCAGGAACCCATAAATCTTCTTTCCTAGTTATATGTGCAATGCATTTCTTTCCTTCATAATCAGAATAAAATGCAGTGGAGAATAAACCATATTCGTTATTATTTCTCCTTCTAAATGAAAAATGACAATACACAATACTCATGCTAAACTCCTTAAATTACCTCTACCTCTGGATGAAGTAACACCTTTCTCCCAAAAATCTGAATAGCTACACCACCCATCAAAATGCTGTAACTATCATAAACTGATTTATCCCTTGCAATATAAACTACTCTATCTTCTCCACAGATAAGTGGTACAATAGGTGCTCTTGTATTATTTCTAATACTGGAAATTACACATGACATAAGATAACTTGTAGCAATCATACAGCTATGAGAAAGTACTCTGTTGTACTTTTTAAGAGGAAAGCTCTTTGTCATGAAGTAATCCAGTACCTCTTTTCCACCATTGATTTTATCAATGTATGAACTGTCACCAACCTGCATACCACAAACCAATGTGTAGAAATCCTCTGAACAATCTTCACTCAACTGCTTTGTTAACTCAATCAAGCTATCACACTCAGTTGGTCCAATGATAGATGCATCTTTTAAAATATCCTCTATCTGTTCTTTAGTAACATCAAAATCACGATAAGCATACTCTAAAGCGAGTAGTGCTCCTAACTCTGGAAATTTAACTGTTATTAACTTTTCCTCTGGTCTCAACACTACATAATCAGAATCATCCAGATTATAGACATATTCACTGACCATTAAAGGATTAGACTTAATCATATTGTCCTGAGTTGCTAATCTCAATGTAATTGAATCAAGTTTAACACTTGACCTTAATGTGCCAAGGTGATTTTGAATAGCTGCTATGTTCTTTTTATTCATTCTACCCTTAGCTTTTTCATAAGCTTCATTGAATTTCTCAATGTCCTGTTCAATTGCTTCACTATAAATCTTAACATCAGCCTTAGGTAGCTTAGGATTCACAAGACCGCCTTTACCATGGAGTAGATTCTGATGCAAATAAATCATTTACTTCTTCCTGCCTTTCTTTTTCCTCATATGTATCAAGCTCATTCATATGCTTTTCGTACTCTTCTCTAACTTTATTAATTTTTTCTAATGCATTAGATAAATCTTTAGGTGTGTTAATATCAACTTTAGTGATATACACTAATCTGTCAATCTTAAATGACCTTGGCTCAGAAATTTCTAAATCCAGTAAAGCAATGTTTCTATTACTCCTATTACATCTCTTATCATGTGACTGCAATAAATATCCTGGATTTTGAATAACCTTCGATGCTATTGCTAAACTCCTAGTCCCAAGCATGACTCTAACATCACCATTTGCCTTTAAAAACACAAGTATAGCTGCACCACTATCTAAAAGAGTGAATACATCCTCATACCTTAGCCCGTTCATAAACTCACCCACATTTCTTAAAAATTTTTATTTTTATATCCAATTCTTCTATAAAGAATAAAAATAGGTCTAATCTTAAGTGATTAGACCTTTATTGTGTTGATTATTATTTCTTTTTCAATAAGTCTGGATTATCTTCTAAAAAGTCCTTTACAGTATAATTTATTTTTAATAAATCCTTTGAATCTGACCTCATCAATCTAAATCTTGCTGAGTCAACCGCTCCACGAATCCTTACCATATCATCGTGTAGTGATTTATTATAATCATATACTATAACATGCTCCTTATCAGAAACATCCACAACATAGAATGGAACATCTCTTAATCTTGCATCTCTGCCTTTTTCTCTAATGGCTTTTATAGTTGTATGTAAGTTATCTGTCCAAATAAATTTTCCAGGAGTATGCTCATAACTACATATAACAACTCTTATTGAATGAGTATAATCATCTTCTTCCATACGCTCAATTATTCCTAATTGATGCCTTACATTACTATGGTCGTGATAATACCCCCACATACACCCTGGATATCCAATGTTCTTAGACTCTTCCAACATTCTCTTGGCTTTATCAGAAGCAATATTAAGGACATGTTTACACAACATGTCCTCTAATTTAATGTTTGCTATTTCTGATAAATCCATGTTCCATACAACATGTATGTCCATATCTTTATCTCCTTAGTCCATCATTTTATACTGCATGACCAGCTTCTAATGCAATGTATTTAACTGCGCCTTCAATCTTATCTGCTCCATAAACGTACTTCTTTACTATTGATATAGCTTTTTCACATCCAGCGATAAATCCGCCCTTTTCACTGAACATGCATTTTGATAAAGCTAATGCCATAGTCGTTCTAAATTCACTTTGTGCATCTGTCTCTTTAGCTGTATCATTTATATTGATTGATGCCACCTTGTAGAGATTACGAATCTTATCTTCTGCAACTCCATGAATATCATACTTAGCCTTAAGTATCTGAATATATACCAATGTGAACACATCGTACCCTAAGAAATATCTCTTAGACTCATACATTTCACATGCACTTTCTAAATCATCAAACATGTACAACTTTTCTGCAAAATCATCCTCATGATATCCGTAGATGTCTATTAAATTTGTAGTTCTTCCATCTTCATGCTCAATTTCACAGTTTACAATTTTACTGTTACGCTTCTTCATATTGGTGTAATAGTTTTTTACTACACACTCAACACACTTACTGACATAGGCTTCAATCGAAGCTGGCTCTTTTTCCTCCTGACAACGCTCAAGTGCAATGTTAAAATCATAATCCCTATGTCCATAGAAATATAATAGAACCATTTGATATATGTCATCCACATCAATTGCACCTGAAACGCACTTTTTACCAGAGTTAATTATTTCTCTTATAATCTTGTCTCTGTTTTCAATAACATATTCGATTGTTCTCTTGTCCCAGCTACTAGGGTCCTCTTCATCTGACAGCTTAGTAAAAAGTATTTTTTCGATTCTCTCTCCTGAAGAAATAACTCCAATTCTTACACCCATTTCTTTGATAACCTCTCTTTTTCATAATGATTTCTCTCCTTCTTTCTTACATGGGTTGTACAACCCTTTTTACTGGTAGTTACTATAACCTTGTAGCCTGAATTTTTGTCAAACCTTCCCCAACATTAAAAAGTTGCAAGAACTGTATCGAGTCCAGCCCTATTTACAGCTGCATACTCAATTATTCCTCTAAGAGCCTCTCCAAACTCATCATGGTATTTAACCAGTCTGCGTAACTTCTTAAACGCATCTGACTTATCCACTCTTGAATTTGTATTTTCTTTAATGGCATCCATTCTATCAACAATATAGTCGATATTTTTAAGAATGCCTACAATATCAATTCCGTATCCGCTACAAATGTCAATACAGAATGATATTTCATCCCTTAATGATACAAACTCAGCAATGTCGTCAACTCCATCCTGCGTAGCCGCTCTGGCATATGCATACTGGAAACTATTGTTGATTTCATGCCCTTCATCATCCTGAGACTCAGCAGTTAAATCTGCTGTGCTCACTATAAATCTTGATTCAACATTTTTCTTTTTCTTAACTGTTCTCTTTCCAATGACATTTCCCTCACGGTCAATGACATTTTCATCGTAAACATGCCATTCACAAGTGGTAATTTTCTTACTCTCAACAACATTGTTGCTATACTTAGCACCACGTGAATAAAGGCTAAGTCTCCTATGTATAAATGTTTCAACTGTAATGTTAATCTCTTCACCATTTCTGCTTACATATTCCTCGCAAAATGGCTCTCCATTACTTTCAGCCTGTACAACTGAAATATAAACATCATGCAAAAGATCGTTAGCCTTATCTGCACATACTTTTAAGTTGTTCCGCACATACTTTAACAAACTATCATAATGATTCTGTATGTACTCACTTGCACTACGGTCAATCTCTTTTTCCTCAAGATTAACCTTTTGATTTCTTTCGCTCTCCATTGCTGACATAACGCCTACTAACATTGTCCTTTTCTCCTTATCCTTTGTATAAATCTCCCAACTTCTTTCCTTATATTACCTCATTTCTCAGCGTTTGTCAACCTTTTTCTCGAATTTTCTTTTTAAAACTTCACTCCGTTTCATAATTTATTTTACTTTTATATTTTATTTTGTCGATTTTGATAACTAATTTACGTTTAGAACATTTTTCCATATGGGATGAATCCCTTTTTCTCTTTCTTCTTTGTCTCCTTCTTTTCCTTAGTCTCTTTAGCTTCCTTCTTAGTCTCTTTCTTCACTTCTTTTTTACTAGATTTAACCAATCCAATAATATCTGATTCTACAATGAAATGCCTAATACACCCACACGTAGGATTATCCTGATGGTTACTTGTTGGAAGTGGAACATCTACATCTGTACAGTATTTAGCCTGTAACTTTCTAGCCTTAACAGCAGTTAAACAAGCATACTCAGAACATGAAAATGGTGAATTGCAAAGTCCATAAAAATCATCATGCCTTCTAATAGCAGTGTTTTGTAAACTCATCACGAATTTTCTATATGTTACCATGTCAAGAACTGATGTATCATCATAAATCATTAGCCCATCAATCTTGTTAATAGTAGCTACTATCATAGGCATATATTCTCTTACAGATGCTTCAATGTTATTACACATGATATCATCAATATGCCAATAGAGGAATCTTGCTACTGACAATTCAGAAGCATCTAACATATCAAGATATTCAGCTGAATGCTCATTTAAGTCTAATTCAACAAGGTGTACCGACTTAGTGAAAATCCCCTGCATCATTCTGATATACTCAATAACTCTATTGTCTACATAACCGATTTTATATCTAATAAATGGAATGTCCCTATCAATTCTTAGTTCATGTCCATTTACTTCAATGTCTTTGCTTCCATTCATTGATACATTTACCATCTGGTTAATCATTAAACTTGCAATCATCTTAATCTTCTCCTATGCCTGTTTTAATATCCAATGATAATCTAAATTATCATATTTTAGTTTATAATAAAACTAAATCTTATAGTTATCATTAAATCGTTTCTATTCATTCAAAATTCCAACTCATCAAAAACCTTACTTCATTTTTAATAGTCAAAATTGCCTTACTGATTCAAAAAATTTCTTGATTGAATATCTAATTTTTCACTTACTGAATATCAAATTTTAGGAAGCTTGAAAAATTATCAACTCTTACAAGCATTTTATCATCAATCTTTTTCTTTTGACATTGAAAGTAATTTTTAAGCCTTGATATATACTTTTTATTTTAAATGAATCATTTAGTTTTCTTAATTGATTTACCCAACCATTTCTCAACGTCCTTATCAGAAATAGACATTTTTACTCTTCCTTGAATTGGGTCCTCATAACTTACAGTGATATTTGAAGGTAATTCTTTGAACTGTGCCCAGTTCTTCACCAAATAACCCTTGTTAACTAATTCTTTAATAATGCTGTCAGGAAATTTACTAATGCCTCTCTGTCTGAAATACACCAGTGAACCATCTGTTCCAATAGCCTGAATAATTCCTTTATGGATTGAAATAGCTGTTAAGTAAATTCTCATTTGTCTCTCCTTTTTTCTATGTATTTGATATTGTCTAGTTCATTTAAACTTCTTTTTAATATATCTTCTAGCCCAATTATGTTATTTAACCTGCTTGGACTCATTACTGACCTGGTTGCTAATTCATATAATGCCTTTTGATACTCAACATCAGATGACCTTTCATTCGGTTTATTGAGTATCATTTTCATATACTCCCAATCTCTTAATGACGTTGATGCTGCTAATTCAGCTTTTTGTCTGAATCTCCATTCTTCTAACTTTGCATATTTATTATCTCCTAGCCTCTTAACTACATCAGAATAGAAAAATGTAATTCCAACTGGTACTATTCCTTTGTTTATCATCATTCTAAATTCTATGCACTCATCAATTTTATTTCTGAGTCTAAGAACCATTCCCTTTGCTCCATAAACATCAATCATAGAATATAACATTCTTATAATTTTCTTATTGTTTGTTTTTCCTGATGATAAGGGAACTGTCAATGCTGATACGAAATCATCTATATTGAAATATTCTATTCCTTTAAGGATTCTATTTACATCTGCCAGTTTAACTTCTACAACTTTATCAGAATTTGGCATGTTATTGACTATCCTATCCAGCATCTCTGGATATTCATCATATTTAACGCTCATTCTGTTAATAAATGCTTCTACGGCTCTATTCTCTAGATGTATATTTCTTTCTCTGCATAATCTATCTACTGTTTCTTTTAAGAATTGCCTATTTGGAAATGATAGACTAAACAATGCCACTTGGTCATTCTTCACTATCATTCTGTTATACAACAAATCTTTATACTCGCTAAATTCTTTACATATGAGTACTAAATATCCAAACCTGCTTGGCCTCTTTAAATACTCAAAAAACGCTTTCTTTTGATTCTCCCTTAACTGTGAATAGTAAACTGAACAATACCATAAACCCGATACAGGTGGATTATTCACTACTTCTAAGAACGTATTAAAATTTAGACTGTATAAATTTCCTTGGTCATCTTCTTGCTCTTCTATCTCTAAACCAAAATCTGCTGATAATTCTCTATAAGCACGCATGTCCACTGAAATTTCACCACGACATAACTCTTTTATATTATCAACAACCTGATTTATAAATAAATCATACTGACCAGTTAAGATTGCTATATTACATTGTCCCAATATCGCTAGATTATTAACTTCATTGAAACTAAACTTCATCTTATCACCTGTATATTAAAACAATAAAATTTAAAATTTTTCTTTTTCATCATCCTATGAAATGATAAAAAATAGGACAGCTCTTTACAAGCTGCCCTATAAAAATGTTATCACTTATTTTGCAAAACTTACACCTGTAAATTTCACAGCCAAACCTTCACAGTCAGCCTCATTACATCTGAATACTTGACCTGCCTTTACCCTAGCAGTCCCCTTTTCATCTAATTCCCACTTGCTATAATCTCTAGTATGAATCACTCTTCCATTTCCTAGAATAACCATGGCAGTATTGTGAAGCCAAAGTGCTTTCTCCAATTCTCGCTGAGTATGTTCATATTTCTTAGCTGTCTCAGTAGCTTTGGCATATCTCTCTTTAGCATCTGAAATGCTGATAACCTTTAGAATATCAGCCAGTACCTGAGGAGACATCTTAGAAGTATCACCTGATTTAGCCATTTCAATCAATTTATCTCCAGTTTCACTACTGATTGTCTTACCAGCGATGCTGTACTCAATGGTAATTTCTTCATTTTTATTTGAAGATTTTTTCTTAGTGTCTGTTGCTGGAGGATTGAATCCACCTGTATAAGGGTTGAATCCCATATCAATTACTCTGGCTAAATCAGCTTCATTCATCATTGCAAAGATTCCAACAGGTTTCTTTGATACTGCATCAGCTGCTTCCATGTCACCTAACTCAGCCTTCAACTGCTTCATAAACTTTCCTCTGTTACTGAAGCATTTTGAAATTACCTTACAATCATTCAAATCAATGACTAGCTGATAAAGTGACTTTGCTGACTTAACTACACGAGGAATCTTATCCTTAGCCACCATGTCAATGTTCTTCGCATCAACAATGTAATAAATCAAAGTTTCACTTGAGTTGATAACCTGATTCAGTGACTTAATAAGCGCTTCATCAGATAGTTTAGTCAATGCCAGTGATGGTCCAAAGTTGTTAATTAGCTCATTCTCAACACTCTGTGGAATGGCAATTCCGAACTGATGAATGTAATCTCTGCCACCAATAAACAGTGACTTTGTTCTGTCCAGATAAGTTACTACAGGAATGTTCTGTCCAGAAATCTGAACATTTACAATTCCAGCTTTCTTAAATGGAGCATTTACCTTTAAATTCTGAGGATTGAACTGTAATGCTGATGTACATACCTCACTAACTTTCAGAGGCATGAACAACTGCTCTTGGTCTGTTTCAACCTTCTCAACTGTCTTAGCAACATATGGAGTACCTTCCAGATGCAAGTACGCTCCATGATTTTTCATAATCCAATCATAGAAGCTAATAATATCAATGCCAGTTCCTACCTGAGCCTGTGTTGCCTTAGAAATCTTCTTATCCTTATCCTTGGCTCCACTCTTAGCAGTCTTACGAGTAGGTGCATCTCCAATTACCTCACAAGGCAAATCCTCAAGCCTCATCACTCCAGGCTTACCTGCAATAAACTGCCTGCTTCCAACTGTCCTGACTACAAAATTGCTTGGTTTGAACCATACTGCGTAGTTTAAAAGCGCCTCATAACGAACATTCAGAGTTTCACCATCACCAAATTGGACTGCAAATCCAATGTTCTCATTATCCATCATGAACCTTTTGGTAATTGTGATGCTGTTGTCCATATCAATAATGTCATTTCCAATAATCTTACCCATTGGAAGTGTATTGACTCTGAACTGCCCCAGTTCTACAATAGAACCCCTTTCAATTTTAATCTGATTGTTCTTAAAAGAACTTTGCCTTAAACTTTGCAGAGGAATTGACCTTGCAACTTCTACATCTGTCATTCCCCCAAACTCACGTTCCTTACCCTGTATAATGAATCCAACCAATACATGTTTATCATCAACAAGGCTTTTCACCAACTTAATCATAAGTTTTTCTCCTTTCGTAACTTTTACCATATTATACCACATAATTTACGTTTTGTCAACTATAGTGATTAATTTCTTTAAATTTATAGCCTGTCTACTATTTGCATGTATATGAATTTTCAATTTTGGTTCAACTTTGTATGTTATTATACTAAAAAATCAACGCACATATTAAAATAATTTAACTGATTTTCTACATTACTGTGCATTGATTCCGTCAAAAAATGTATAATTCAATACTATTTTATTGCCCTTTTTCATCATTCTTGCTACACTTTGAGGACCCCTTACAATTCCCCTGAAATTACGCATCATCAATATATACTGATTTGATGTGTCTTTTCTTACATATGTTCTATATTTAGAATCCTTTAAGACAATATCAGCATTATCTATGACTATAATTGTATTATTGATTTCTTTACTTAACACATAATCCAAAACTTTAGGGTTAGCAGTAAAATCTAAGAATATCATGTTTTTATTTGAATTATCTTCTTCTTTTAGAAAAGAGCAAAAATATGTCTTTCCAGTGGCACTATCTCCACATATCACGGTCAACCCAGACTTAAACTCTAAGTCAAACTCTAAAACTCCTGGTATTATCTCTCTTTTATAAGTAGTCATCAAAATATTATTCATTATATCTCTCCTTTAAATGCTCTATCAATTAAACTTTGCATACTTCTACTTTTATTTAATATAAATTCTTTTCTATTTACTTCAAAAGTTATCTCATTATCCAAATCGTATGGAACTACTATTTCACTGTCTAAAATTGCTATTCCTTGCTTAAACTTTAGAACTTCCTCTAGAGCATTGTCACCGCACTCAGACAATAAAAATATTTTATCTGGGTTATTAGTAATATTTAATGCTGTCTTACATCCTGTTGATAAATTTCTTATATCTACCGCCATGCCAGGAATAAACTTTGACTCTATCCGGCCTGTATTCACTATTTTAGTACTGTCTATTACCTTAATCAGTGCAGTGTTCAAAGTATTGCTAAAGTCATACTCTCTCCAATGCCTGTTAAAGTATCTATCATTTGACACATCAATAGCTAAATCAGTACAATTATTAAATAATGTGCTTATATAAATTTTTAGCATACCATTCTCCTTTATTTATTCTTCATATAAATAAAAATTCTCTAATAAAGTATAATATAGCGCTAGCCTATTTTCTCTCCTGATAAGTCTGGCTATATTTTTTTGGCTTTTTGCTAATGAGTCGTATTTTATCATCACTATATACTGATTTGATTCATCATTTCTAATACCTTCTATAACTCTTTTCTCTGATAATAATATGTCTGCGTTATCTATAACTATGAGTCTATTCTTTATCTTCCCACTTAATACAATATACTCTAATATATCACTTGGAGTTAAATAATTTATAAATATTATTTTGTCTTTGCTAGGTTCCTCACTTAATAAGTTGTATATAAATGTTCTTCCAACTGCACTATCTCCACAAATTATAGTTAGTTCAGACTTAAACTCCAAGTCTATCTCCAAATTTGCATATTTTAATTTTCTATAATACCTATTCATTATCAATTTATCCATGGTATTATCTCCAATATCTATTGATTGTTCTTATCATGTTCATACGACCAACAATATTTGCTGTATGGAGTCTAATTGGAATGAAGTTCTCAGTCTCCACTAAATAGTCTAGCAACTTTATCCCATCCCCACCATCACTTGCATAATCTCCTAAATCATGGTCACAATCAATAGACTCTATCTCTTCTTGTGATGTTTCGATTACATGCTTTGCTTCATTAACACTGTGACACCATACATATCCTTCTGGTGCTTTTCTAATATCATCTAACCAAATTTTCATTGTATACTCCCCCATTCCTTTATTATCCTATTACTAAATTTTCTAAAAGAATATATTCTAAAGTAATTGTATTTCCTTTTCTAACCATAGTTGCAACATTATTAGGCCCTCTGAACAGTCCTGTAACATCTCTAGTAACTATTATGTATTGATTATCAAAATCATGTTTGATGTATTCTCTGTGTTCTTTTGTTAATACTATATCTCCATTGTCTATTATTATAACAGTATCCTTTACATTTTTATTAAGTATCATATTCAGCATTACTTTTGATGTTGAATAGTCAACAAGCTGAATATCCTGTCTCTCAGCTGCTAAATCCCTTATTTTCCTACAGAAATATGTCTTACCTACACCGCTTTCACCGCTAATTAATGTTAGTCCAGAAAGAAATTTTAAATCTATCTCCACTCCTGTTTTTCCAGATTTATTTTTATAATAAGGAAGTATAATTTTATCCTTTATATCCATTATTATTCCTCCATGTAATACTTATACAGTGTATTGTTCATCTCTCTACCAGTAGTTACTACTTTAGTCTTACCAGTTGTTGATACAAGTTTAACTTGCATTTTCAGCTCTCTAGTAACTGAATAGAATCCGTATAATATGCCATTTCCATTTTCTAATTTGCAAATCTCATCTAGTGCATTTCTTCCACATTCTGCTAGATTGAAAATCATCTCATTGTTATTTGCTATATTTAATGCTGTCTTAGCACCAGTAGATAAGTCATATATAGTTACTACTGTTCCAGGATTAAACTTTGATTCTATTTTGTCTGGATAAATATACTTTGTCTCATCTATTCTTTCTAATATATTAGAATTTTTGTGTAATGTAAAGTCGTAATCTTCCCAGTGCTTATTAAACCATACATCATTTAATCGTACAACTTTATCCCTTAATTCAGGAAAGTCTTGCTCACTTTTCGCTAAGTATACTGTTACCATATCCATGCCGCCTTTCAATCATTTCTCCCAGTATTCATACAAGAACTTTGTTGCATCGCTGCCATTATCTACGACTACTTCTCTTTTGTCATTTGTTATAAATTTTATCTTAGTATTTAACCACATATCAATAATAATGAAATGATGTATTATCGCTAATCCACTGTCTGTTTTTACTATCTCTGTTATTGCATTTTTTCCGCACTCAGCCAAGTTGAATATTCTCTCTTTATCGTTCAAAATATTCAATGCTGTTTTACATCCAGTTGATAGCTTTGTCACTTCTACTATTGCATCTTTATTAAACTGAGACCTTATATACCCAGGACAATCCTCTCTGTATTCTGTATTGTCGATATTTCTTATAAGTCTTTTGCTTTCATCCGAAGAAAAATCATAACTAGTCCAATGCAAATTAAACCATGCATCATTGACTATAACAATTTTATCTTTTAACTCTGCAAAGTCATCTTCATCTTTTCTCAAATATATCGTTACCATTCCAATACCACCTTTCAGTTTAATATTCTTCTCCACCTTGTGCTTTATTATACCACATATTACAACTTTTGTCAATAGCAATGCCTAATCTTTATTCCCACATCACTGGTTCACTATAACTCATTCCATGTGGAAGTCCCATACTAATAGTTATAGCTGGATACTCATTCTCTTTATACATGCCTGGATTAAATTGGTCTGCTGTAATATCTATGTATAACTTTTTATTATTTGCAAAAAGTTCTAGCCATGTGTGTTCATCATATGGTCTGTCAGACCCATAATATTCATCGTCAAATTCACACCAGCCCTCTACTGTCCTTCCCATATATCCTAAAGATACATATATCCCCAGCAATAATTCAGAAGCCCTTATACAGTGTCCGCATAAATCTGTTCCTGTACCTATTCTATCTTCAAAGACTTTACGAACAATCTTTGCTACACTCTCTACTTGACTCATTGAGTTTTTATACTTTCTAAAGTATATTTTACTTCCAGATTGTATAGTTGCATTTATTAGTACTGGTTTCAATTTATAAATTGCTTGGATTATTTTCTTATAATTACCGTATATAAATGCTTGTTCATATCTCATTCTCTGCTCATTATATCTGATTAATACCAACCTGTAAACTCCATTGTTTGATTTAAGAATAACTCCAAATAACATATACTTACCTCCTATATCAAAAATAGCCCGTGCTCATCACACGGGCTATTTCTTAAATTGCCATTGCTTATTTTGCTACAGTGCTGTACCACTTCTTCATTACATTGCAGTATCCACTCAATGCAGACTCAAGTGACTTACGTGCTTCTGGATTCTCTTCTTCAATAACTGGCTTTCCGATTTCCATCTGATTTCCAGTCACTTTAACAGGTGCCTCTGCATAGAAGAAATCCCCTCTTCCATCTTTCTTATAAGACATAACAGAAATACTGAATCTGTTGCTTACCTTAAGTTCTACATTAGGAAGTGCACAGAGTTTACTAAGTTCTCCATCAGGAATAACTACATAGAACTTACTCTCAGCCATGGGCACAATCTGCAATTCCTTAGCCGCCTTGATTCCACCATAAGGTTTAATCTTAGCTACCATGGTTTCATTAGCCTTCTTGCACTCAGTAATAATCTGAGATAGTCTCTGCATATCAACACAGTCTACAATCATTCCTGTGTAGGAGATATTCGTGTTCCCATTCATTGTAGAGAACATAAGCTGAACTTTGATTTTTTCAGTCTTTTTCTGCTTAGCTGAATCTGCACTAATTACATTGTAGTCTCCTTTAATAGAAGATACAATCTCTTTTCCTTTTGAAGATGTTCTAATTTTACCATTGCAGATAAGCTTCTCTTTAGCCAACTTAACCGCAGTGGCTACATCAATTCTCTGAATCATTCCCTGAGGATTGTAAACTGTATATCCTACCAGTTCCCCATTGGATTCAAGTCTGTCAATGATTACATAACTTGGAACACCTACATACTGCCCTGTCATTAAATCTCCAAAGGCATATCTATCAAGTGCTCCATTAGAGCTAATAGGCTTTCCTTCTCTGATTTCCATATTAGAAATACAGTCAGGCTCCTTAGTAAGTGCTCTAACAACATCCTCAGCAGATACCATTGTGGAATGGTAATTGCTGTCAACAAGCATAAATCTCTGGTACTCCTTCTTTTTGTTCTGGACAATACCAAGAGTGCTAACCATAGTGTACTTATACTGGTTCTGCATATTAAACCCTCCTGTTTAATTTTTAAAATTTTATTTAGTCATGCTTGTCCCTAATTAGTATAAATTACTAATTGGTGCCTGTCCCCAATTAGTAAAATGGAGCGAAAGACGGGGCTCGAACCCGCGACATCAACCTTGGCAAGGTT
>ERZ1643251.588-NODE-588-length-50129-cov-9.454228_pt1 | contig 50129 bp, 57 predicted proteins | sample MGYA00579261_ERZ1643251 | MGnify/ENA primary metagenome ERZ1643251 (study PRJEB29033, sample SAMEA4952267) | chicken gut metagenome | biome: Broiler Chicken; feature: Gastrointestinal Tract; material: Caecum | place: Ireland | collected 2018 | study: Broiler... | reverse complement strand
ATTTGGTGCCGGTTCTCTTTTGTCATTTTGGCATTTGGTGCCGGTTCTTTTTTGTAACAAAAAATAAATAAAATCATAATATATATCAAAAACCAAAAGGAGATATAGTTATGACCCTATTTATATTTTTTGCAATAATCTTTGCAACAATTGTATTATCAATCGTTTTACAAAGGATTATACATTGCCCAATTTTAGTTGGATTTGCATTTTTTTCAATATTTTTAGTAATAGCAGTAATATTTGCTAGTACTACATTAGTTATAATAGCCATAATTTTAGGAATAATTTCATTTATTTCAGCATTTCTTGATTGTATTATTAGGCGCTCAGGATTTTTTAGAAATAATTCCTGTTTGAATTGTGAAGATACATGTTGTAATTGCAATAGAGATAATAATTCAAACAATAATAATTACACAAATAATGATGACAATAATGGATGTGGTTGTAATAATGAAAATAATACATTACAATTAGGGTGTGGAAGAAACAATAGATATAGGAGATATTAATCAATTGGTGCCGGTTCTCTTTTGTCATTTTGACATTTGGTGCCGGTTTTTTTTTGCTCTTGCTCATTTTAATAGTTTTGCTAATTTCCCACGGCTTATTCTGACTATTCTTGATAATTGTGAAATATTAGTTCCTTTTATTTGTTCTAATTGTTTTAATCTTTTTTCTTGAATTTGTTTTGATGGAGGTTTGAAAAAAGTTGAAATATCTTCGATTTTTGAAATATTAAATTTTTTCATAATTATATTACATACTTGTTCATCTGTTAATTTTTCCAATAACTCATAATCAGCAAGATCTTCTAAGTCTTGTAAATAATCAGTATTTTTAGTAAATTGTATAAAAGTATCTAAACTATTATTAAAATAATATAGAAGTATCTTTTTGTCTATCAGTTTTTCTTTTTGTAAATATTCTTTATAGCTACTTCATTGATAATCTTCAGTTTTACATATTCCAGCATTTTCTGGATTTCTATGTACATATCTACAAACTCTTAAGAAGTAATCTTTAGTTTCTATATTTTTGCTTTTAAATCTATTTTGAAGTATAGGACCTGTCCTTTTATATTTACTATTGAAATAATGAGCATATCGAATCATTAAACTTTGGGCTATTTTTGATAAAAAATCATTTTCACATTTTAAAACTAGATGAATGTGATTATCCATCAAGCAGTATGAATATAGTGAATAATCGAAAATTTTCTTGGTTTCTAAAATTTGTTTTAAGAAAAAAATTTTATCTTGATTATCATAAAAAATATCTTGATTATCTATGCCTTTGAAAATGACATGATAAGTTTTTGAATTACTAAAAGTTCTTAATGGTCTTGGCATTAATACCTCACTTTCTTTAATTATTGAATTATATTATAGCACATATTAAAAAAAATACTATATTTTATGAACAAATTCTGAAAAAATGGCAAAAGAGAACCGGCACCAAATGCCAAAATGGCAAAAGAGAACCGGCACCAAATGCCAATTTCCAATTCTAAAAATCACAATTATTTGGAGTTCTAGGAAATGGAATAACATCTCTAATATTCTCAATACCTGTAATATACATAAGCAATCTCTCAAATCCAAGACCAAAACCAGAATGTATATCTGTTCCATATTTACGAAGCTCTAGATACCAATAAAGAGGTTCAGTTTCAATACCCATCTCATTCATACGAGCAACCAATTTATCGTAATCTTCCTCTCTTTGAGAACCACCCATAATTTCACCTGCACCAGGAACTTCAAGGTCAACAGCAGCAACAGTTTTTCCATCTGGGTTTACTTTCATATAATAAGACTTAATATCTTTAGGCCAATTTTTAACAAAAACAGGACCATTAAAATATTCTGTAATATATTTTTCATGTTCTTTTGCTAAATCTTCACCATAATCTGGTTGGAATTCCCACTTTCTATCAGCTTCTTTCAAAATATCAACTACATCTTTATGGTCAATTCTAACAAAATCAGAATCAATTAATTTATTTAATTTTTCAATCAATCCATTTTGAATAAATTTATCACAAAAAGCCATTTCTTCAGGGCATTTTTCCAAAACAGATTTTACAATATATTTTAAACAATCTTCTTCAATATCCATTAAACCATCTAAATCGCAGAAAGAAATTTCAGGTTCAATCATCCAAAATTCATTTGCATGTGTTTTTGTATTAGAATTTTCACTTCTCAAAGTTGGACCAAAAGTATATATTTTACCAAAAGATTGTGCAAAAGTTTCACCATGTAATTGGCCAGAACCAGTGATAAAAGCTTTTTTTCCAAATAAGTCTTGTGAATAATCTGTTTTTCCATCTTTCATAGGAAGAGGCTTATCAGTGTCTAAAGTTGTTAATTTAAACATTTCAGCAGAACCTTCACAATCAGCACAAGTGATTATAGGAGTGTTAACATATACATATCCATGAGATTGGAAATATTCATGAATTGCAAATGCAGCAACACTTCTAATTCTAAAAACAGCGTTAAAAGTATTTGTTCTAGGACGCAAATGTGCTATTGTACGAAGATACTCAAAAGAGTGTCTTTTCTTTTGAAGAGGATAATCAGTAGAACATAAGCTTTCAATTACAATTTCTTTAGCTTGGATTTCAAATGGTTGTTTAGCATTTTCTGTTATAACTAAAATACCTGTAACTTTAATTGTAGAGCTGATTGTAAGCTTTGTAAGAGCTTCAAAATTTGATAATTTATCAGTAAAAACTATTTGGACATTTTTAAAATATGAACCATCATTTAATTCAATAAATCCAAAAGTTTTAGAATCTCTAACGGTTTTAACCCATCCTTCAACAGTGATTTTTTTATTTGCATAATCGGAAGTATTTACAAATAAATCTTTTAAAACTAAATCTGACATATAAATTCCTTCTTTCTCATTCATCTTGTTTAAATATTATGTTAAGATTATACAATACTATACAGAAAAAAACAAGAAAAAATAAGAAATTTGAATGAATTTTATAAAAACTATAGAAAAAATACATCAAAATGTGATAAGATATAAAGGCAGAATTTTAAATTAAAATATAACCTAAAAAAGGAGGTTAAATATGGCGAACAAAAAAGTAAGAGCAACTGGTAGAATTAGCAAGCAAAGAGAGATTGAACAAAAGAAAAGAAAAAGAAGGAGAATAGCAATTATTATTATATCATGTCTTATTATAATAATTGGAATTTGTGCATATTTATTGAATTCGCCAACATTTAAAATTACGACAATAGACATTAGTGGAAATGTACAATTAACACAAGAACAAGTACAAGAAATGTCAGAAATAAAAACAGGAGATAGTATATTTTCAACATTTAATATAGTAGTAAAAGTCAAGTTAAAACAACATGGATACATTGAAGAAGCAAAAGTAAGTAAAGAATATCCAAATACTATAAAAATAGAAATAAAAGAAAGACAAAAGGAATATCAAATTCAAACACCATCTGGACAATATGTATATATTGATGGACAAGGATATCTTTTAGAAAGTTCAACAGAAAGGTTAGAACTAAAGACAATAATAGGAATGAGTGCTGACGAAAACAGCTTACAAACTCAACATAGATTAGACGAAAATGATTTAGTAAAAATGGAAAATGTATTACAAATTATTGAAAATTCAAAAGAAATTGGAATTGCTGATAAAATTACACAATTTGATGTACAAGATGAATATATCGTAGAACTTGCAAATGATGGAATAAAAATAAACTTTGGAAATGCTACAAATTTAAAAGAAAGAATGTATTATGTTAAAGCAATACTAGATCAAGAAGTAGGACATAGAGGTACAATATATGTTAACGGAAATTTAAATGAAGGGTTTACTCCATATTTTAGTGAGGGATAGAAAGAGAGGTATATATGAACAACAAAAAAGTAATTAGCTTAATAATAGGTTGTATGTGTGTATTATTATCATATGGAATATGTGCACAAATTAAAACAATAAATGCAATTGGAACAACTACAAGTAGTAATGAAACAGAAAATGGATTGAGAGATTCAATATTAAGATTAAAAGAGAGATATGATAATCTATATGAAACTCTTGAAAATGCAGAAAAGGAACTAGAAACAGAAAGGACTAATGCAACACAGAACAATACAGAATTACAAGAATTAGAAAGTAATATAACAGAAGGAAATAAAGCACTTGGTTTAACAGAAGTTACAGGTAGTGGAGTAATAGTAACATTAAATGATAACCAAAGCATATCTCAGAACAACTTTTTAGGAGATCCTAATGATTTACTAGTACATTATTCAGATATAATAAGAGTTGTAAATGAACTAAAAAATGCAGGAGCAGAAGCAATTTCAATCAATGGACAAAGAATAGTAGCAAATTCTGTAATTGATTGTGATGGAAGTGTTATAAGAGTAAATGGAGTTAAAATTGGGGCACCATTTGAAATAAAAGCTATTGGTTTGCAGGAAACACTTGTAATGGTAGATAGATATGGAGGATATCTATGGAGTATGAGAGAAGAATGGCTTTTAGAAGCTGAATTAAAAAGAGCTGATAATATAACAATACCTAAATATAGTGGAGTTATAAAATTTGAATATGCAGAAAGTGAGTAATGGAGGTAAAACATGAAATTAAAAATAAAAAAAGAAAAATTAGTAATGTCAATAACAATTGGAATTGCATGTTTTGCTTTAATGCTTGTAATGTTTATGCAATTCAAAGTTGTAAAACAGACAGATTTGACGGAAATAGAAAACATGAGAGAAACAGAATTGAGAACAGAATTATCAACTTGGAGGGAACAATATAATGCACTAGAAGAAAGATATCAAGAAGTTTCTTCCAAAATAGAAGAATACAAGACGCAAAGTGAATCAAATGAAGAAACAACGAAATTACTAGAAACTGAATTAGTACAAATAAATGAAGCTTTGGGAAAAACAGATGTACAAGGCGAAGGTATCATAATAGTTATAACAGACAATGGAGGTACACAATTAGATGATGATACTACTGTTCAAAAAATAACAGAACAAGATTTATTATTACTTGTTAATGAATTATTTGCAGCTGGTGCAGAGGCAATATCTATCAATGACAATAGAATTGTTTCAATGTCAGACATATTTACAATTGGAAGTGGAGAAAGTTCATTTTTACAAGTAAATAGTAAAAGAATAACGTCACCATTTGTTATAAAAGCAATTGGAAATCAAAGTTATCTAGAAAGTGCTGTTATGGGAAATGGCGGAAAAGCCTATGAATTACAAGAATTAGGCCATAAAGTTGATGTACAGAGAAGTAGAGAAGTAAAAATCAACAAATATGATGGCCAAATAAGTACAAAATATATGAAATAGGAGGAATAAACGATGATAGTTATAGCAATTATAATTGGATGTATAATAGGAGCTTTAATAGGTCTAAATGCACCTATAATACCATATACATATTCAACATTTTTAGCAATAGCAGTTGTAGCTGCATTAGATTCTGTTTTTGGTGGAATTACATCAGTATTAAAGAAAAATTTTGATTTAACAATATTTATTTCTGGATTTTTCTGTAATAGTATTTTATCAATAGCATTAACATATTTAGGACAAAAATTAAATCTAGATATTTATCTAGCAGCATTAGTTGTTTTTGTTGGAAGAATGTTCACAAATTTAACAATTATAAGAAGATATTATATTGAAAAATGGACTGAATCAAAGAAGAAAAAGGCCGAAAAAGCAGTCACTCAGGAATAAAAAAATAATATTACAAATATATTACACATGTTACAAAAATATTACAGAAATATTTCAAATTGTATTGACATTTAATTAAAAATGTAATATATATAACACTAGTAAAACATAAAAATAAATGGAGGAATTATTTTGGCAATAGGTGATATCATAGTTGGTATTGATATAGGTACATCTAAAGTATGCACAGTTGTTGGCGAAGTAAACAATTTTGGACAAATTGAAACCATTTGTAGTACATCTTGTAAATGTAGCGGATTAAAAAAGGGCAAAATAATAAATGAAGAAGAGATAAGCTTAAGTATAGCAAAAACTATAAAAGATGCCGAGGAAGAAGCAAACTTTAAAATAAACTCAGCATATGTAACTATTCCGGGGAAATATGTTACAATAGTTCAAAATAGCATAATGAAAGAATTGAAAGATAAATTTGCCGGTATATCACTTAAAGATGTCCAAAATGCAATTATGCAGGCTAAAGACATAGAAATACCAGAAGGGAAAACAATAATAGACATTGTACCATCAGAAGTAGTACTTGACAATGGAAAAGTAGTAACTGATCCAGTAGGAAATCTAAGTTCAAGTTTTAATTTAAAAGCAGAAGTTATTTTAGCTAACAAAGACTATGTTAGACAATTGACATCAATATTTAAAAGAGTTGGTATAGAAATTGATGGAATTGTTCCAACAGCATTAGCTGAAAGAAATTTAATGCTAGATACTAATGAATTATATGACAATGTAATGTTGTTAGATATAGGAGCAGGAAATACAGAGATTGGTGTATTTGAAGGAAATATGCTAGTTTATACAAATACTATTCCTCTAGGAGGAGATAACATTACACATGATATTTCATTAGTATTAAACATTTCAGAGGAAGAAGCTGAAAAATTAAAAAAACAATATGGACTAGCACTAAAATCTTTTATAGATAATGATAATGAGATAATGTTAAACACATGCAAAGATGATAACAGAAATAAAGTTATAAAAAGTTCTGAACTAATAGAGATTATAGAAGCTAGAATAGAAGAGATATTTGCAATAATAAATAAAGACATAACAAACCAAAATGTAAAATCAAATATAAATACAGTTGTACTTACAGGTAGAGGAATAACAAATATAAACAAGAGTGATGTAGCAGGAAAAATTAATTTAAACATACCTGTAAAAATGTCAACAGGAAGACTAATAAGTACTGTAAAACCAGAATTTAGAACCAGTTATGCACTTGTAAGATATATTGCAGCAAGACCTTTTGCTAAATCAGTATCAAGTAGTATTGATTCTCAATCAAATGAAAGTGTATTTAAGGTAATTTTAGAAAGAATAAAAGAGTTTTTTTATTCTTAAAATAAAAAATAAAAAATGTAATTAAAATATAGTTTTATGAGGAGGAAAATCTTTATGATGGAATATGAAGATGTAACAATGATGGATGGTACAGCTACAATAAAAGTTATAGGTGTAGGTGGAGCCGGAAATAATGCTGTTAATAGGATGATAGAAGCGGGAATAAAAGGTGTTGATTTTATTGCTGTAAATACAGATAGACAAGCATTACAAAAGTCAAAAGCAGGAACAAAAATTCAAATAGGTGAAAAAATAACAAGAGGTCTAGGAGCAGGAGCAAACCCTGACATTGGAGCTCAATCAGCAGAAGAAAATAAATCAGAAATAGCTGAAACATTAAGAGGAGCAGACATGGTATTTGTTACAGCCGGAATGGGTGGAGGAACAGGTACAGGAGCTGCACCAATAGTTGCTCAAGCAGCAAAAGAAATGGGAATATTAACAATAGGAGTTGTTACAAAACCATTTACATTTGAAGGAAAGAAAAGACTTTCACAAGCTGAAAAAGGAATAGAAAGTTTAAAAGGAAAAGTAGATTCATTAGTTGTAATACCAAATGATAAATTACTACAAATTATTGATAGAAAAACATCAATAAATGATGCATTTAGAATGGCAGATGATGTATTAAGACAAGGTGTACAAGGTATATCAGATTTAATCGCTGTAACAGGAACAGTTAACTTAGACTTTGCAGATGTTAAAACAATAATGTTAAACACAGGAATGGCACATATGGGTATTGGTAGAGCATCTGGAGAAAACAGAGCAGAAGATGCTGCAAAACAAGCAGTACAAAGTCCATTACTAGAAACATCAATTGAAGGAGCAAGAGGTGTTATAATAAATATAACTGGTGGAGAAGACTTAGGACTACATGAAGTAAATACAGCTGCAGAATTAGTTCAACGCAGTGTAGACCCAGAAGCAAATATCATATTTGGTACAGTAACTGATCCAGACATGAAAGATGAAATCCAAATAACAGTTATTGCTACAGGATTTGAAAAACCAGAGACAAGAAATGCAACAAGTGTAGATAACTTTGTTAACAAATCATGGGGAGAAAAGAAAGTAAGTTCAATTCCATCATCAACAGATATGAATTCTAACTCAGGAGATTTAGACATTCCAGCATTCTTACGTAAAAACAAAAATAAAAATATGTAATAAACAAAGATATTGTCAAAGGGACGGGACCTTTATGGCAATATTTTTTTTGCAAAAAATGAGAATATGAATTCATGTTCTCATTATTATGATATAATTATAATATAAGAATGGGGGATAGTTTAATGAAAAAAATAATTGTTATAGTAATATTGATTTTTATTTTTGCTTTAATTGGCCTAAATTATATAAATGATAGATTTCAGGATTATGAATTTATAATTACAAGCATTGATGAAAATACAATTACTACTGAAGCAAAATCAGGTGAAGATATATCAACAGGTGAGATATTTTATACAAGATACAAATTTTCTGTAAATGATGTATTAGTTTTAAATGAGAGCAATAAAAAGATTAATGCCTCTGAATTACAAGTAGGTGATAAAATATTTGTAATTAACAAGAGAGAAAAGGTAGAAAATGATTTATATTCAGATCCTGAATATCTAAATAATGTTAAAATTATTAAGATTCTAAAAACAGATTAAACTAATTTCAAAATAAGACAGTATTTTCATCAAAAATATTGTACAATATTTTCGGTGGTAAGTGTGACAATATATATAGATGTAATCTTTTTCGAAAATCTTATAATGAACTGCATAATATTATATGCCACATCAATTATATTAAAAATTAAGGTAAAAGTCATAAGATTACTCATTTCAAGTGCGATAGGAGCACTATATGCTATCATTTTATACATTTCAAAAATGAGTATATACAATTCATTAATTTCAAAAACAATATTAGCAGTAATAATGTTATACATAGCATTTAAGCCTCAAAATATAAAAAAGCTATGCAAAGAAATTCTAATTTTTTACCTGACATCATTTGTATTTGGAGGAGTGGCACTATATTTAATTTATTTTATAAACCCAAAACAAATTTCGATTAAGAATGGAATGTTTGCAGGAGAAAACGTATTAAAAATAATTATACTTGGGGGGATTGTAGCCTTTATTGTGATAAAAATATCATTTAAAATTATAAAAACAAAAATGAATTCCAAAGATATGTTTTGTGATATACATATACAAATAGGTGATAAATATATTAGGACAAAAGCAATGCTTGATACAGGAAACCTTGTAAAAGAACCAATTACAAATACTCCAGTAATAATTGTAGAAAGTAGTTTGTTATATGACATATTACCTAAAGAAATTTTAAATAATTTAGATAATATTTTAAAAGGAGATTTGACCAATATCCCTGAAGAGATACAAGAACAATATTTACCCAAATTAAGATGCATACCTTTTTCATCTTTAGGAAAACAAAATGGAATGTTGCTAGGAATTAGAGCAGAAAAACTTGAAGTAAGTAAAGATGATGAAGTGAAAGTTACTAAAAATATTATTGTTGGAATATATGAGAAGTCTTTGACCAAAAGAGGGGAATATAGAGCACTTATAGGTATTGAACTTGTATAAAAATATTGCCACATAGGTTAAAAAGCTTGCAAAATCCGCACATCTCGTTAGATTGAAATGAAATATAGAATTTCTTAATATAAAAAATGAGGAATGTTCATGCACGAAAACTTATATTAGAATTTTTTAAAATTATATAGTTCAATACGTACTTTAGCCATTCTAAATATAAATCAAACGAGCCTCTCGTTACATAACTTCACGCTTCCTCATTTAATTTATATTAAGAATGGCTACAAGTACTCCAATCACATTCATAATTTATAAAAAATTCTAATATAGGTTTTCGAAGCTGAATGAAAGAGGCTCATTTTTTATATTTAGAAATTCTTATTGAATGTAATGATAAGAGATGTGCAGATTTTGCAAGCCTTTTAACCTATGTGGCATTTAATATTTTAAGTTCCATATTTTCAAAAAATTCATATAATATTTATATAGAAAGTAAGGTGGAAATATGGATACAATATATTTTGATAATGCTGCTACAACACCAATAAAAACTGAAGTATTAAATGAAATGATACCATATCTAACAAAAGAATATGGTAATGCATCATCTTTGTACACAATAGGAAGAAATGCAAAAAGGGCAATCGAAAATGCAAGAAAACAAGTTGCTGAATTAATAAACTGTAAGCCAAATGAAATATTTTTTACAGGCAGTGGGTCAGAAAGTGATAATACAGCTATAAAAGGTTATGCATATGCAAATAAAGAAAAAGGAAATCATATAATAACATCAAAAATTGAACATCCTGCAGTAATAGAAACATGTAAAAACTTAGAAAAACATGGATATGAAGTTTCATATATTGATGTAGATGAAGAAGGTATATTAAAATTAGACGAACTAGAAAAAAATATAAAAAATACAACTATATTAATAAGCATAATGTTTGCAAATAATGAAATTGGAACAATTCAACCAATAGAAGAAATATCCAAAATAGCACATAGTAGAAATATAACATTTCATACAGATGCTGTTCAAGCCTTAGGAAATACACTAATTGATGTGGAAAGACAAAAAATTGACATGCTTTCTCTATCAGGTCATAAAATCAATGCACCAAAAGGTATTGGAGCATTGTATATTAAGGATGGAATAGAAGTAGAAAAATTTATTAATGGAGGACATCAAGAAAAAAATAAAAGAGCTGGAACAGAAAATGTTGCAGGAATAGTAGGACTTGGTAAAGCTTGCCAAATCGCAAATAGAAATATGGAAAAACATATAAAATATTTAAAGAAACTAAGAGATTATTATATTGATAGGCTAAAAAAAGAATTTTCAGAAAAAATAAGAATAAATGGTTCAATGGAAAAAAGATTACCTGGAAATGCAAATATTTCTTTTAAAAATGAAGATTCTTCTAAAATAATTTATAAATTAGACGAAAAAGGAATATGTGTTTCAAGTGGTTCTGCATGTTCATCTGGTAATACAGAACCATCTCATGTTTTAAAAGCTATAGCTGTTCCTGAGGAATATATAAATTGTGCAATAAGAACTACTTTTGGAGACAATAATACTTTTGAACAGATAGATTATCTAATAAGATGTCTAAAGAACATCATTAAATAAAAACATAAGTTCGCAAAACCGCCCAACTGTAAGCAAACCTATGTTTTTATTTTTGAAAAAATTTGAAAAAAATTACAAAAAGTACTTGCAAAATATTAATAAATGTATTATTATTTATTCAAAGTGGAGAAAAGTGGTACAAAGTGGTGACAATGTGGAGAGGAGGAAATTTAATTGTTAATAGGTGAATATGAGCATTCTCTAGACGCTAAAGGAAGATTAATAATGCCTGCAAAACTAAGACAAGATGTAGGAGAAAAGTTTATTATTACAAAAGGACTAGACGGATGTTTATTTGTATTTTCACAAAATGAATGGTTAAATTTCGAAACAAAATTAAAAGCACTACCACTTTTAGATAAAAATGCCAGAAACTTTGTAAGATTTTTCTTATCTGGTGCAACAGAGTGTGAAATAGATAAACAAGGAAGATTCTTAATTCCAAACAATTTAAGAGAAGCGGCTAAATTAGAAAAGGATGCAGTTATAGTTGGAGTTGGGACAAGATTAGAAATTTGGGATAAAGCAACATGGCAAAAATGCGATGAAAATATCTCTGCAGATGAAATTGCAGAAAATATGACAATGTTAGGTATATAACTTGCAAAAGTTTATATAAAAATACTAAAGTCAAAAGTACAAAAGACATCAAACAAAAGAAAAAGTTTTAAAATACAAAAGATAAATAAACAAAAGAAAAAATAACAAAAGACAAAAAAGAATATACAAAAGATAAAGTAACAAAGTTCAATTCCAAAGATAACAAAAAACAAAAAGATTGAGGTGGAAATTTGGAATTTAGTCATAAACCAGTATTATTGGAAGAAACCATAAATGGTCTTAATATAAAAAAAGATGGAATATATGTAGATGGAACTTTAGGAGGGGCAGGACATAGCAAGCAAATTTTGAAACAGCTTGATCCTAAAGGTTTACTTATTGGAATAGACAGAGATGAGGATGCACTTAAAGCAGCTAAGGAAAATTTAAAAGAATTCCAAAATGTAAAATACATACATGGAAATCATGATGAAATCAAAGAAATACTAGAAAATTTGGGAATAGATAAGGTTGATGGAATACTACTAGATTTAGGAGTATCCTCTTATCAATTAGACGAAAAAGCAAGAGGTTTTAGCTACATTGGGGATAATGAGCTAGATATGAGGATGGACAAAACTCAAACATTAACCGCGAAAAATGTCATAAATATATATTCAGAAGAAAGATTAGCAAATATAATTTATGAATATGGAGAAGAAAGATTTTCAAGACAAATAGCAAGAGAAATATGCAAAGAAAGAAAATCAAAAGAAATTGAAACTACAAAAGAACTTGTAGAAATAATAGACAAAGCAATTCCATCATTTGCCAAAAAAGATGGACATCCTGCAAAAAGAACATTTCAAGCAATAAGAATAGAAGTTAATAATGAAATAAAACCATTATATGATACAGTTAAAACATGTATCAGTTTGCTAAAAAGTGAAGGAAGGCTATGTATAATAACATTCCATTCATTAGAAGATAGAGCTGTAAAAAATGCATATATATCTGCAACAGGAAAATGCACATGTCCTAAAGATTTACCATATTGTGTTTGTGGTGCAAAATCTGAAGGAAAGATTGTAAACAAAAAGCCTATAATTGCAACAGACCAAGAACAACAAGAAAACTCAAGGTCTAAAAGCGCTAAACTAAGGATATTTGAAAAAATTTAAAATATACTAAGGAGGTGAGAGTAATGCCAAGAACTCCATACCAATATGGAACAAGTCCAAGAAAATATGAGCCAGAATATACAACAAAAAGAACTACTAAAAGAAAAACAGAAACAAAAAGCAAGCCAAAAAAAGTAATTACTAAAAAGAAAAGTATAAAAACACAAAATCAAACTGCTCAAAAAAATAATAGTAGAGTAAAACAAGTAATTGTTGTTATGGCTGTATTCGGCATGCTACTCACAATAAGCTATAGAGAAATAGCAATTATGGAAATGTTTAATCAGAAAAAAGACATGGAAACTCAATTAGCAGAAATTGAAAAAGAAAATGGACAAGTAGAAAAAAGTATAAAAGAAGTAGAAAGTACATTAGATTGGAATAAAATAAAACAAATAGCTACAGAACAATTAGGAATGCAACAAAAAACAACTACACCTGTTGATTTGGAAAAGACAGATAGTGTTGAAACTGAAACAAAACTAATTCAAGAAGAAAAAACAAGCTTATTAGAGAAAATAGTTGGTTTTTTTATAAATAAATAAGATGTTGAGAAAATTTTTACTCAACATCTTTATTTTATACTTCTAATTTTTTTATAATCTTAATTTCTTGATACAATTTTTTTAAAGCTTCTTGTTTTGAGATGTATGTATCAGAAACTTCTCTAAGTAAATCATCTAAGTTTTCAATTTTTTCATTTGGTTTTAAAAGCATTTTTATATAATCAAAATAATTCTCTTTGTCTTTTTCTTTTTTAAATTTATTCATTTTTTCTACGTAATATTGTATTTTTTTATATCTATCTAATTCTTCTTTTAAATATTTAATATAATCAGAGGTAATAACAATTTCATATTCAATATCATTTATAACTACTTTGATTAATTTTTTTACAATTAACTTGCTAATTTTCCCAGCTTTTGTATATCCAGTATTTGGTGGGGCATTTGGAGAGGGTTTGGTATCTTCTATAAGTATTTTTAAAGATTCTGAAATACCAATATGTGTTTTATACTGTCTCTTATGTACTAAAGCATCATACTCATCTGCAACTCTAATTATCTGAGCCTCATAAGGAATTTGTTTTTTAGTTAATCCTTGAGGATAACCTGTTCCATCTAAAGCTTCGTGGTGATAATATGGTCCTGCATAATATGGTCTCAATTTTTTATCTTTTATACATAATCTATATCCTAAAGTAGTATGTTTTTTCATGATTTCAAACTCTTCAGGAGTTAGCCTTGTAGGTTTTTGAAGTATTTCAGGAGGGATAAACATTTTCCCTATATCATGTAAATATGCACAAGTAACACAATATTCAGTAAAATTTTTTGACAAATGTAATTTTTTACATAAGTTACAAGTAATTGTTGCAACATTTTCTGAATGTTCTCTTGTAAATAAATCAAGAGAATCTAATAAATTTAATTGATATTGTATAGCTTTATCTAAATTATATGACTTTAAATATGTTTGGTCATAAAAATTAAAACTCTCTTTAAATTCCATCTTTTGCTCCTTAAAATAATCTAATAAAATGATAACATAAACAAAGTTAAAGTGCAATACTTCTAAATTTAAAAATTTTTCCATATTCTATTGTCGTTTTTTGTCGATGAAAAGTTCTTGACAAACATAAAATATGATGTTAACATAGTTATAGATTTTAATCAAAAAATTAATTCAAATAATTTTTTTCTAAAAATTATCAAATTAACAATTAAATAAAAGAGGTGATAGTAAATCTATGTTTAAATTTACTAGAACTGGTGTAAATCTTATTAGTTTTTTCATATCGTTATTCATATTTATATTAATTCAAATTTTTATTAATCAATATATCAATAGAATAAAAATGAATGTAGAATTAGGTCAAGAAATTATGCAAAAACAAGAAAATGTAATATCAGAGCAAGAAAAAATACAAGAAACTCCAGTTAAAATATGGCAGATAGAAATCGAAAAAATATCACTTAAAGCCAATATAGCAGAAGGAACAACTCAAGAAATTTTAGAACAGTATGTTGGACATTTTTCAGAAACACCTAATGAAGTAGGAAATGTTGGACTTGCTGCACATAATAGAGGTTATCCTGTAAATTATTTTGAGAGACTAAAGGAACTCCAGGAAGGTGACAAAATAATATATAGGCATAATGATTTTCAAAAAGTTTATGAGGTTACCGAAAATAAAATAATAGAAGACACAGATTGGGAACCATTAGAAAATACTGAAGAAAATATGTTAACACTAATAACTTGTGTAGAAAACGAACCTAGTTATAGAAGATGTGTACAAGCAATAGAGCTTGAAGAAAATCAAAGTTAATAATTCCTGAGCAAAAGCGAAGGATTATTATATAAATTCATATTTTTCTAAAAAACAAAAATAAAGGAGGAATAATATTTGAAGAAAAAAAGCAAAAAACTAATTGGACTATTGGGTATAGCATTAATAGTTCTAACATTATGTGTAGGAGGATATACATATGCCAAATACAGAACAGAAGTAAAAGGAGGTGGACAAGTAGACATAGCCAAATGGTCATTTAAAGTTGACGAAAGTAGTCAGAAAATTGAAACAATCAAATTAAGCGATACTGTTGATGAAACATTATTAGTTAATGGAAAAGTAGCTCCAGGAACAAAAGGAGAATTTACAATAGATATTGATGGAACTGGAACAGAAGTAGGAATTAATTATGATGTAAAATTTGCAAATGAAACAAATAAACCAACAAACTTTGTTTATACATATAATGGAGAAAAATTCAATTCATTAGCAAAAGTAGCTGAAAAATTAAAAGGTAGTATATTAGCTAATGATGAAGTAAAAACCAAAACACTTACAATAGGGTGGCAATGGGATTATGAAACAGGTGAAGGAAGTACTGAAATAAATAAAAATGATGTGATAGATACACAAGAAGGAATAGCAAATTTAGATTACACATTTGATGTAATTGTAACAGGTACACAAATGCCAACAGAATAGTAATTAAATAAAAAGATTTAGAAAAATATGAAAAAAACAAAAAAAGGAGGAAAAAGAAATATAAAATTAATAAAGAAAAATAAAAAATTAATTCTAATAATTTCAGTAGTATTGATAATTTTAGCATTATTTTGTTTGAAAATAGCATTTGCTAAATTTAAAACAGAAGAAACATTTAATAAAAATCTGGATATTGCAACACCAATATTTATAGTTGAAGGCAATGACAGCACAAAAATCAGTGCAATAAACAACATAGGATATTATGAATTTAAAGTAAAAAACTTTAATGAAAATCAAATAAGTGAAACTGGTTTTGAATATACAGTAGAGGTAATTGCAGATACAGATGAATCCATAAAATTTGAACTATACAGAGATAATGAACCAATAAAATTAGAAAACTTAAAAAGTGAACAGTTAATACTACCAGGAAATGAAAAAACAGAACAAAATTACAAATTAAAAGTAATTTACGACAAAAATTTAGGTACTAAAGGAATAGATATCTTAAAAGAAATACAAGTTAAAATTCATTCAGAACAGGGCAAAATAGGATAGTGATGTTATGAAGAAGAAAATCTATATTATAATAATAATTTTAATTCTAATATTTATAATCCTTAATTTTTATAAATCTAATAAAAACATAATTAATGATATTATGATTTTTGATCTATGGGAAGATATTGGTATAAAAACTAATAAAGAAAATAATCAAAACACATATGTAATTAATCCTGTAAAACAAGATAATATTCAAATTGATGTTTATAAAACAATACAAAATTCTTATGAAGTAAAGGAGGTTATAGATAATTTACAGGGAAATAAAATATATAAAAAAATAGCACCAGGAAGTTATGGGAACTTTTTAATAAAATTAGAAAGACCATTTAATTCTAAATGCAATATCATAGTAAATGATTTAAATTCTAAACCCGAAAATTTAGTTTTTATATTAGATAATAAACAATATAATTCAATAAAAGAAATGCAAAATAAATTGAATGAAATCTTCCAAGTTCAAAATGCAGTTTTAATTCAGTGGGAATGGAAATATGAAAATACACAAGAAAATAATTTACAAGATACATATGATGGCGAAAATGTAGAAAACTACAAATTTGAAGTAAAAGCTATAATTGAATAGCAGAAAGGAAAATATGAAATTAAAAAAGATAATTATAATAGTATTAATAGCAATTGCAATAATCAATATAAATTCAAAGGTTTTTGCTAAATATGTATTTGAATATACTGAGAAAGCTGCAATATTGGAAATTGACAGAACAGCACCAATTCTAGAAATTATATATTCAACTAAAGATATAACATCAAATGATGTAGAAGTAAAAATTATTGCTAATGAAAAAATTCAAGAACCTAATGGTTGGAAACTATTAGATGATGGTAAAACTTTAGTAAAAAAATATAGTGAAAATCAAAACGAAAAGGTCATTGTTAAAGATTTGAGCGGAAATGAAACAGAAACAAATATAATAGTAGACAACATAGATAAAGAGCCACCGACAGCACAGATTATTGATATTATAAATACAAATAAAGGTTATGAAAAATATGCTAATAAAACACATAAAATTACTATAAAGCTAAAAGTTCAAGATAATAGAAATTTAATTGATAATCATCAAAATTTCAAAATATTTGTTGGAACAAAAGAAGAAGTTTATACAAAAGAAATTAAAATTTTAGAAGAAAAAGAAAGTTATATAATTTATGAAATAAAATTAACGAATATTTTGGAAAATGGTAAATTAACATTAGAAATTTTAGAAAACAGTTATCAAGACAAAGCTGGAAATATGATTTCAAAAACTACATTAGATACAGGAATAACTATTGATAATATAAAACCAGAAATTTCATATCAGCAGAATAATTTAGATAATGGAAAAATTTTAGCAATTATTAGTAGTAATGAAAAAATAAGAGAACCTAATGGATGGAGTATAGATAATAACCAAGAAAGTATTTCAAAAGAATTTGTATCAGATATTCAATATGTAAAAGAAATAACTGATTTAGCTGGTAACACAACAAGTACAAATGTGGAAGTAAAAGGAGCAACATACTTAAATCTAGAATGTTTAGGACATATTTCGGAAAAAGGTTGGATAAAAATGCAAGACAATTTTGTAGGAACAATGGATCCAACAAATCCAATAAAAATAGAAAGCTTAGCATTTAAGATAAATGACAAAATTCCACAGGATATTTTAAAAGTGTCAGCATTTTCGTATACATATTGGAAAGAGAATTCTTCTGTAAAATCTCCAAATACAGGTCTAGTAATCAATTGTGGAAAAGACCCAATAAATGGTTATAAAACAATGACAAATTCAGAACTAGCTACTATTAATGGAGAAAAATATATACAACTAGGAATTGATGGATCAAACAAAGTAAGTTTGGCAGATATCAATGGAAATGATCCAATCCCTGCAGAAATTGCAAAACAATATTTATATGGTATATCAGGTATAAGTTTAGAACTAGAAGATAGTGAAAATTCTATAATATATCAATTATATTTTGATGATATAGGATGGTCAAAAGTTTATAAAGATGGAGAAAATGCAAGCATTGCAAATAACAAAGTAATAGAAGGACTACGTATTGCTGTGGTTCCTAAAAGTGAAGTTGAACTTGTAATTAATGAATGGAATAAATAGATTAAAAATGTATAAAAAATTTAAAATTGGAAAAAATTACAATATAAAACTTCTAAAGGAGTGATATAATGGAATCAAGCAATATGAAAAATATGGTTGTGTTAAAAAAACTTCCATCTAATATTATAGATGAAGCTATTATAATTCTAAAAGAAACTTCAAAGGTTAGACAAAAAGAATTGATTGACAAAGGTGCTAAAACCAATATTGATGAAAGGCAAAGTAAGTCAAAAGATTATATACTAAAAGAAGCTGAAATGCTTGTAACAGATTATATCAATAAAATAGAAAAAGGTAAGCAATTACCAGCCTTAAATTTAACTAAAAAATATAATATCTTAAAAAAATATAGTATTATTTCAACTTCACTTTTAATTATCAGTTTAATAATAAATTTCATATAATAACATAAAACACTTTATACATGCATACATTTAAACAAGTGCATTATAAAGTGTTTTTATTAATTTGTATGGAGGAAGTTATGGAGAGAGTACTATCAGTTGAAGATAAAATAAGAAGAGCAGAAGAAAGATATTATAGTAAAAGAGAAGGAAATATTCCTGTAGTAAAAAAGGAAAAGAGTAAAAAAGTGGAAAAAAGGGTAAAAAAATTAATTAAGCAAATTATAATCTGTTTAATTATATATGGAATATTTTACTTAATAATAAATAATGATTCTATATTTTCAAAAGATTTTACCAATAAAGCCAGAGAAATTTTAGAACAAGACATAAACTTTGGTGAGTGGTATTCTGCGTTTATTACAAAAATTAACGAAATTACAAAAAAGGAAGAAAATGATGGTTCACAAGAAAACAATGCAGAAAACAATGAGGAAAACTTGCAAAATAATGATGAAAACATAGGTGGAGCTGTAGAAGATTTGACTCAAGACAATGTAACTGCACAGTCTGAAATAACCAATCAGCCAGAAACAACTGCGCAACAGCCAGAAGCAATATCATCAGAAACAGAACCACAAACTGAGTTAAGCCAAATGGAACAGGATGCAAATTATATAAAAAGTACAATTAACTTTATTAAACCAGTAGAGGGAACGATAAGTTCTGAATATGGACTTAGAAACCCAACAACACCTACAGTTCCTAAAAATCATACTGGAACAGATATTGCTGCAGTAACAGGCACCAAAATAGTTTCAGCAACAGATGGAAAAGTGATTTTATCTTCATCAGAAGGAGATTTCGGAAATCATTTAAAAATACAAGTTAATGATGTTATTATTGTATATGCTCATTGTAATAAACTATATGTAAAAGAAGGAGACACAGTAGTACAAGGACAAGAGATAGCAGAAGTTGGCTCAACTGGTAATACAACAGGACCTCATTTACATTTTGAAATTAGATATCAAGATAGATATGTTGATCCACAACTTATATTAGAATTATAAAAAAGCAAAGCTAAAATTTGTCATAAAGGACCGTCCCTGTGACAAAAAAGAAAGAGAAGGGGAAAATGAGAGTTAGAATAGATTTAAAAATAATAATTTTTTTACTTTTATTTTGTTTTACCAAGCAGATTGATATATACTTAACAATTATGTTTTTCTGTGTTATACATGAATTAGGACACATAATTGTAGGATTGTTACTAAAAATGAAACCAGAAAGGCTAGAACTAATGCCATATGGATTGACAGTTTCTTTTAAAGTAAATATAGATGATTTAAATAAAAAAATAAAAAAAGGCACTCTACTAGAACTTAAAAAAATAATTGTTGCGTTTTCTGGACCATTACTTAGTTTAGCTTTAGCAATAATATTTTTGTATATAGACCCAATTTATATAACTAAACAAGATGCGGTTTATTCAAACATATTAATTTTACTTTTTAATTTGTTACCTTTATATCCATTAGATGGTGGAAGAATATTAAAAAGTTTATTACATATAGAATTTGGTAGTCAAGAAGCTAAAAAAATAATTAATATAATATCAAATATAGTAATAATAATGTTAACAATAGTTGCAAGTATTACTGTTTATTATTTTAAAAACATAGCAATATTTTTAATTTGTATATTTTTGTGGATTATAACAATTCAAGAAAATATAAAATTTAAAAATGAAACAAAAATATATGAAATGATTAAAAATAGTTGATAAATGTGTGATTTCCTGTTATATTATAGTAAAAAAAGAGGTTTCAAATGTTAGATTTAGATAAATTAAAAAAATGTACAATATGTCCACATAAGTGTGGGATTGATAGAACAAAATATATAGGAAGATGTAAATCAACTGATAAAGTAAAAATAGCTTTATATTCAACACATAATTTTGAAGAACCATGCATAAGTGGAGAAAAAGGTTCAGGAACAATATTCTTTTCTAATTGTAATTTGAATTGTGTATTTTGCCAAAATTACGAAATAAGTCAACAAGGAAGAGGAAAAGAAATTGAAATAGAGGAATTAGCTGAAATAATGCTTAAGCAACAAGAAAAAGGAGTAGAAAACATAAATTTTGTAACACCAACAAGCTACTCTATTCAAATAAAAGAAGCCATTATTATTGCAAAAGAGAATGGATTAAAAATTCCAATAGTGTATAACACAAATGGATATGAAAATGTGGAAACACTAAGAGAATTAGAAGGTTTAATAGATATATATTTGCCAGACTTAAAGTATTACTATAATTCATTAGGAAAGAAATTTTCAAAAGTAGATAATTATTTCGAAATAGCAACTAATGCAATAAAAGAAATGTATAGACAAGTCGGAAGACCAATATTAAATGAAAAAGGTGTAATGCAAAAAGGACTAATGGTCAGACATTTAATATTACCTAATAACATTGAAAACAGTAAAAGGTGTTTAAAATGGCTAAAAGAAAATTTTAATGATAAGATTTATATAAGTTTGATGGCGCAGTATTTTCCTACATATAAGGCAAAAGAAATAAGTGAAATAAATAGAAAACTTACGCCAAAAGAATATGAAGAAATTGAAAACTATTTATATGATTTAGACATTGAAAATGGATATATTCAAGAATTAGGAGAACATGAAGAAGAATATGTTCCAAAATGGGAATATTAAAATTTATACTATATTTGCCTTTTCCTCTGCCAGTCATAATTTGTCGATTATACAAATTGATTGCAGTAGGAAAAGCTTCTTCATTTATTTTTGTATGAACATCTACTTTTTTAATTATTTCTTCAGGGTTCATACTCATTCTTATAGTAAATTTACCATTATGTTTTAAAGGTAATATGCTATCAACCATCTCAAATTTTGTTTTATATTTTACCCAATCTTAATAAAATATATTAGGCAAAATATTGTAATAACTTCAATTCTATGGTAATATATTGGGAGAAAACTAGAAAGAGGAAAATTAGAAAGGGGAAAATTTATGGGACTTAAAATTGAAAATGTTAGCAAACGCTATGGTGAAAAAGTAGCAGTTGATAACATAAGCTTAGAAATGAATGAACCAGGCGTATTTGGACTATTAGGAACAAACGGAGCTGGAAAAACTACAACAATCAGAATGTTATTAGGAATATTAAAAAAAGATAGTGGAGAAATCACTTGGAATGGAAAAGAAGTAAAAAGAAAAAATGTTAATTTTGGATATTTACCAGAAGAAAGAGGAATTTATCCAAAAGTAAAAATATTTGATCAATTAGTTTATTTTGCTGAGTTAAAAGGAATGAAAAAACAACAAGCAAAAGAAGAAATAAATTATTGGATGGGCAGATTAAAAGTAGAAGAATACAAAGATATGTTAGCAGAAAAATTATCAAAAGGAAATCAACAAAAAATTCAATTCATTACTGCAATATTAAATAATCCAGAATTAATAGTATTAGATGAGCCATTTAGTGGATTAGACCCAGTAAATACAGAATTATTAAAAGATGTAATCCTAGAATTAGTTAAAAAAGGAAAATACATAATAATGTCAAGTCATCAAATGTCATCAATAGAAGAATTTTGTAGTGATGTAGTAATTATAAATAGAGGTAAAACAGTATTAAAAGGAAATTTAAAAGAAATAAAAGATTCTTATCCTGCAAAAAGGTTAGAAATTGATGCAAAACAAGATATTACAGCAGATATAGAAAATGCAGGAATGAAAATAGAAAAAAATATAGACAATAATTATGAGATAACTATAGAAAATGAAGATAAAGCACATGCCTTATTAAAAACACTTGTAGAAAAAGGTGTAGTATTAGACAAATTTGAACTAAAAAAACCAAGCTTAAATGATATATTTATAGAAAAGGTAGGTGCTTAGAATGAAAGATTTATTTACAGTAGCAAGTTTCACAATAAAAGATATGATTAAAAGAAAATCTTTTATAATATCTAATTTGATTATATTAGCAATTATAGTATTATTATTTAATGTTCCAAATATATTAAATGCAATTATGGGAGATAACACATCATCTCAAAACACAAAAATTTTAATAGTAGATGAAGATAATATATTTGAAGGAACATTAGAGCAAATTAACCAAATGGACATAGGTTATGAGGCAACAATAGCAACAGAAACAATAACATTTGATGAAATTAAACAGAAAATTGATAATAATGAGATTGATGATGCATTAGTAATCACAAAAAAAGATGGACAAATTAATATGCAATATATAGTTGAAAATTTGGCTATGGTATCACAAATGCCACAGAGTTTGACAAATGCAATATCAACAATTTATTCAAACTTAAGTATTTCAAAATTAGGACTAACTCCAGAACAAATTCAAACTCTATCAGGAAACTTTAATTTTGAAATGATACAAACAGAAGAAGAGGAAGTTCAAGGAAATCAATTTGCAATGATGATGATGTCACTAGTATTGTTCTACGCAATATATTTCTGTGCTTATCAAGTATCAAGCTCAATAACAACAGAAAAAACATCAAAGATTATAGAAACATTAGTAACATCAACAAAGCCAAAGACTATTGTATTAGGAAAAACAATAGGAATAGGAGTTGTAGGGTTAATTCAAATTGCAGCAATAATAATAACTGCATTAATTTCAAGTGCTTTATTCTTAGAAGAAGGAGCATTAGATGGAATAGTTGACTTTTCAACAATAACACCATTCTTAGGATTTATAACAGCTATATACTTTATTTTAGGATATGCTACATATGCATTATTATATGCATTAACAGGTTCAACAGTAAGCAAACCAGAAGATGTACAATCTGCTAATGGACCTATTGCAATAATTGCAGTAATTGGATTTTACTTAGCATATTTTACAATGATGAACCCAACTAGTGAATTAAATAAATTAGCAGCTATATTACCAATATCATCTCCATTCTGTATGCCATTTAGAGTAATGATGGGAATTGCAACAAACTCAGAGATAGCAATTTCAATAGCTGTAATGTTAGTTACAATACTAGTTGTAGCACAAATTTCTATAAAAATATATTCACAAGCTATATTAAATTATGGAAGCAAAATGAGTTTAAAAGATATTTTCAAAATGTATAAAAATAAAAATGTATAAAAACATGAAAGGAGACTAACCATGAAAAAAGTAGGAAATATTTTGTGGGGACTAGTATTCATAGTATTAGGACTAATATTTGGTTTAAATGCACTAGGAATCACAGATATAAATATATTCTTTAGAGGCTGGTGGACTTTAATCATTATAATACCTAGTTTAATAGGAGTAATAAAAGATAGTACAAAGTTTAGTAACTATATTTGGTTACTATTAGGAATAGTATTATTTTTGACTGCACAAGGTATATTAGATATAAATAAAGTTGGAAAATTAATATTCCCAGCAATATTAGTTTGTATAGGAATTGCAATAATATTTAAAGATACGATAAGTACAAAAACAAATGATAAGATAAAAGAGTTAAATAAAGATGATAAAGAAGAATATTATGCAACTTTTTCGTCAGAAAAAATCACTTTTTCAGGAGCAGAATTTAAAGGTGTTACATTAAATTCAATATTTGGTGGAATGGATTTAGATTTAAGAGGAGCTAAAATAGAACAAGACCAAATTATAAATGCAACAGCAGTTTTTGGTGGAATAGATATTTTCGTGCCAGATGATGTAAATGTAAAAGTAAAATCAACTTCAATATTTGGAGGAATTAGCAACAAATCACAAGAAAAAGAAAATCGACCAACAATATATGTAAAAGGATTTTGTTTATTCGGAGGAGTTGAAGTAAAATGAGAAACTTTCAAAAAATAATAAAATATGCTGCTATTGCATTTGGACTTTATCTTGCAGTAATGATAATAGGAATAATAGTATCTGTAGTTCTAGCAATAACAACAGGAATATATGGAGTAAAAGTTATAACAGAACAGTCAAATGTACAAGAAATTGATTGGTCAGAGAAATTTGAAGAATTTACTGAGCTAGATATTGAAGTGGGAGTTGCTAATTTATCAATAATTGCAGAAGGGGAAGAATATAGAGTTGAAACTTATGACATTCCTGAAAATGCAATAATAGAAAATAGAAATGGCAAATTAGAAATCAAAGATAAATCTACAATTTTTAGGAGTGGAGAAAGTCGAATAATTGTATATATACCAGATAATACAACTTTAAGAAAAGTAGATTTAGAATTAGGAGCAGGAAATGTTGGTATTGACAATCTAAAAGCAGAAACAGCAAACATTGAATGTGGAGCAGGTCAAGTAACAATAAGAAATACAGAATTAGCAAATGCTGATATAGATGCAGGAGTAGGAAAACTAGAATTTTCTGGAACACTAAAAGGAAAAACAGAAGTGAATTGTGGAATCGGAGAAGTAGCAATAGATCTTCAAGGTGGTAGTGAAATTTACACTCTAGATGTTGAAAAAGGGATAGGAGATATAAGTGTAAACGAAGAAAGTGTATCAAGCAAAACAGTTATAGGTAATGGAGAAAATAAAGTATCAATTGAAGGTGGAATTGGAAAAATTTCAATAAATATGTAATAAAAAAGAAAAAACCCCCATATACATTAATAAACAAAAAATGTAGAGGAGGTTTTTTCAATGGACATAAACACAACAAAAGAAACTTTAAAAGTCAATAGAATAGTCTGTGAAAGAAAAGAAACAATAAATGTACAAGGTGATATGATAGTTCCAGATTCTAAACCAGATATATTAAGTACAATAAATACAACTGGAAATGTATGCATATATAAAAAAGACGTAATGGAAGGGAAAGTAAGATTAGATGGAAATATATTAACATATATCATGTATTTAGCAGATGGAGAAGCTGATAATGTAAGAGGACTAAGTACAGGATTAGATTTTTCAGAGACAATTAATATTCCAGAACTTGAATTAGGCATGGATGTAGCTATATCAACATCCATAAAATTTATAGAATGTAAAATTTTAAACGGAAGAAAAATAGGAATAAAAGTAACACTAGATGTTAGTTTGAAGGTTAGTTCTAAAGAAGAAGCGGAAATTGTAACAGACATGAACAATCAAGATATACAAGTTTTAAGGCAATTAATGAATGTAAACTCTATCATAGGAGAAGGAAGTACAAAAGCCAATGTTAAAGAAAATATATCTATTCCAAGTACAGATAATTTAGTAGAAATATTAAATGCCCAAATGTGTTTGGTAGATAAAGATATAAAAATTAGTTATAATAAAATCATTGCAAAATCAGAAGTAGAAATAAAATTAGTATATTTAACAGAAGATGGAAGAATTTGTGTATCACAAAATAGACTTCCATTAGTAGGTTTTATAGATATGCCAGATGTAAAAGAAGAAAACATTTGTGAAACAACATTTATGCTAAAAAATATATTGATAAAACCAAATTCAATGGAAGAACATACTGTATATATTGAGTTGGAAGTAGAAATTTCTTGTACAACATTTGAAGAAAGAGAAATTCAAGTAATAAAAGACATGTATTGCCCAGGAGAAAAAATGCAATTTGATACATGTATGCTAAATACTATGACAAATAAGAGCCGTCAGAAAAACTTATGTGAGATAAGAGAAAATATTAATGTTCCAGAATTATCAGAAGGAGAAATGATAGATGTAACCGTAGAGCCAACTATCACAAAAGAAAACAGATTAAATAATAAAATTATATTTGAAGGCGAACTTGAGTTAAATTTGTTATTTACAGATAAATCATCAGTTGGAGTAAATACAAAAAAATTTACAATACCATTTGAACAAACAGTAGATAATATAGAAGTTTCTGAAAATTGCAAAATTAATTCTCAAATAGAAATAGCTAAAAAAGAATTTACAAATAATGCGGGAACAATGAATGTTAATATTGATTTGAATTTTGAAACATCTACATCACAAAACTTAGCAATACCAGTTATAAAGAATATTACAGCAGTGGAAGAAGACTTTTTAGAAGATTATAGTGTAATAATATATGTTGTAAGAAGTGGCGATACTTTGTGGAAAATTGCAAAAAGATTTGGTAGTACAGTAGACGATATTGTAAGAGTAAATGGAATTGAAAGACCAGATAAAATAAATGTGGGAGAAAAAATATATATCCCTAAATATGTATTAAAAAGAGCCAAAGAACCAATTACATTAAAACAAAATGTATAAAATTTATTCAAGAAAAAGATTTATATTAAAGCCTTTTTCTACAATAAATTCAAAAAAACCTAGTCCACAAAAAACAAGACAAAAGAAAAAATTAATTATTTTGCTAACTATATTAACAATTATAGCTTTAATAATAAGAGCAGTTTTAAATTATATAGAGCCAATATTTGAAGCAATGTGCGAAGAAAAAGTAAAATCAATAGCAACAATAATTACAAATCAACAATCAACAATAGTCATGAATACCTTTAAATATGAAGAATTATATACAATAGAAAAAGATGAAACTGGGAATACTCTTATAAGAGCAAATGTGGTTCCTATTAATAACTTAATTTCAGATTTAACCGAAAGAATACAAAATGAATTTAATAAAGTAGAAGAGCCAGAAATAACAATTCCGGTTGGTGCACTTTCAGGATTATATTTTTTATCAGGAGCAGGACCCAATATTTCAATTAAAATTTCAGTTACAGGTACAGTAGATACTGATATAAAAAGTGAATTTATTGCACAAGGAATTAATCAAACTTTGCATAGAGTATATGTAGTATTTGATTGTAATATGAAAATAATAACACCAACTAAAACATATGAAAAACAAGTGTTAAATCAGGTAATAATTGCTGAAAATGTTATTGTTGGAAACATACCAGATTCTTATTATAATTTAGAAGGATTTTCAAGTCCTGGAGAAACATTAGATTTAATTCATTAAAAAACTTAGAAGCAAAACTTCTAGGTTTTTTCAGTTATATCAAAAAATAATACATTTATTACAAAAAAAGGAATTTTTATAGATTAAAAAATGGGAGTATAGTATAATAGAATAAAGGAGGTACCAATGAAAATAAAAATAAATACCCAAATAGATAGTAAATTAGAAAATGACGAAATAGAAATAACAATAAAAGCACCACAGAATTCTGAGATGTTAAATAAAATTATAGAAAACATACAAGCAACATCTGAAAACATAGATACAATAGTTGGTACAAGGCAAAACAATGTATCTATAATAAATACACAAGATGTAATATGCTTTTTTAGTGAAGCTCAAAATAATTATTGTAAAACCCCAAATGGAAATTTTAAAATTAAAAAGAAATTATATGAATTAGAAGATTGTCTAGACAAAAAATCTTTTATAAGGATATCAAATTCATGTATAGTAAATATCAAACATGTTGAATGTTTTGATTTAAGTAAAATAGGAAACATTGTTGTAAAATTTCTTGACGGAAGCACTGAATTTGTATCCAAAAGAAGAATTTCAAATGTTATGAAATTCTTAAGAGAAAGGGGGAATTAGATATGAAAAAGACATTGAAAAACATCATCATATGTATATGCATAATTTATTTCATTCTAAGTTTAAGCTCTTTACTAATTACTAAAGAATTAATTCACGAAGCATGGTTATCTATTATGGATTTACAAAATGAAGACGAAGTGACAACAATAAAAGAAGGTTACGACAAAATGGAAAGTCTTATTAACATAAACTTGACAATATTAGGAACGTCTACATTAATAGGAACAATGTTAGGGTTACTAATATCAATAAAAGAAAGTTCAATAAAAAGATATATTGTATATTTTATAGTCGGGTTTGTTGTGTATAGTTTGATATGGACAGGAGTAAATTATCTGGTGAACTTAGGGGCAGAAAATGGCAAATATGTAAAATTTATTGGACTATATCAAGAAATTTTAAAACCAGTGATAATATCATATATTATGCTTTATGTTGCAGTTGTTTCAGGAATTATAATATATAATAAAAATAAAGTAAAAGAGTTAAATGAAACATTGAATAATAAAGATAATAAAATTGAAAAAGAAGGAAAATTACAAAACAGAATTAAATTAAAAACAGTAATAAAAATTGTAATAGTAATGGTAGTTTTAGGAATATGTATATTTGTAGCAATAATAACAAGAAAAACAACAATACTTATAAAATATTGTGAAAAAATAGCAGAAATTAATAATAGTAATAACTATTATATGAAAGATGAATGGGGTACGGGAGGAGCTACTGAAAGGTATTATAAAGATGGAATAATTGTAATTAAAGAAGAAAATGAAATAAAGTATGGAAATGGAAAAACAAAAGAGTGGTTAACATATAATTTGGCTGACAAAACAGTTACAGATGGCTCAGAATACTTAACTGATGAAGTTTGGAACTCTATTATTACAATAAGAAATGATATAACAGGAAATAACAGATATGTTGGAAAATTAATGATATTATTAAGATCATTTGAAATGAAAATATATACAGAAGAAGTGGATGGCAGAGAATGTTATGTATTTGATTATAAAAGAAGTGATAGAAAATTATACATAGATAAAGAAACATTCTTAGAAGTTAAAAGTGTAAGTTATGATTCATTACGTAAAGAAGAAAGTGTATTAAATTATACATATGAAATTGGAACAGTTACAGATGAAGATGTAGCAAAACCAGTATTTGAGTAAACACCAAAAAACCTCGGAAATAAAATTCCGAGGTTTTATAAATATTATCTCTTTGAGAATTGTGGTGCTTTTCTTGCTTTTTTAAGACCGTATTTTTTTCTTTCTTTCATACGTGGATCTCTTGTTAAGAATCCATTAGCTTTTAAAACAGGTCTATATTCTGAATTAGCTTCATTTAAAGCTCTAGCAATACCATGTCTAATAGCTCCAGCTTGACCAGAAACTCCACCACCATGTACAGAACAAATAACATCATATTTTGATAATGTATTTGTAGCTGTTAATGGTTGTCTAACAATAACTTTTAAAGTTTCTAAATCTAAGAATTCATCTATATCTTTACCATTAATAGTAATTTTTCCTGTTCCTTCTACTAATCTAACTCTAGCTATTGAACTTTTTCTTCTACCTGTACCGTTGTATACTATCTTATTTGACTTAGCCATTATTATAGTTCCTCCTTAATTAAAAATTCCAATTTTCTGGTTTTTGTGCTTGAAGATTATGTTCGCTTCCAGCAAATACTCTTAATTTTGTTGCCATTTTTCTACCTAAAGAATTATGTGGTAACATTCCTTTTACAGCTAATAACATAGCTTTTTCAGGATTTTTTTCAAGCATAACTGCTGCTGGAGTTTCTTTCATTCCTCCAATATAACCTGAATGATGTCTGTAAATTTTAGAATTCATTTTATTTCCTGTTAATACAACATCTTTACAATTGATAATAATAACATTATCACCTGTATCAATATTTGGTGTGAAAGTTGGTTTATGTTTTCCTCTTAATAATCTAGCTGCTTCTGTTGCAACTCTACCTAATGGTTTGTTAGCAGCATCAATTATATACCATTTTCTTTCAACTGTTTCTTTTTTTGCACTATATGTAACGTTATTCATGGTAATATTTACCCTCCTATTTATTTATATCTAATTTATTTATATGAAATTTAAATCTAAAACCACCGGGGAGAAGTTTCATATTTAAATCATATCCTAACATAATACCCAATAATTTTAATACAAAAAGCGTAATTTGTCAATAAAATTGGCAAAAGTTATTGATAAATTTTGCAAAAATATATATAATGTTTAAGCAATAATTAATAAAAATGGGATAAAAAACATAAAATTTAATATAAATTAATATGGAGGGAATATGGCAAAAGGAGCAGTAAGAAAAGAAAGTTTTATGCAAGGTGTGGTAACAATAATGTTCTCACAGATTGCAATAAAAGTTTTAGGATTAATATATACATTATATTTAACAAATAGAGAAGGTTTTGGAGATGCTGGAAATGCAATATATGCAAGTGGATATCAAATATATGCATTATTACTTACAATATCGTCAATAGGAGTTCCAAATGCAATTTCAAAATTAGTAGCAGAAAGATTAGCTATAGGAGATAATAGAGGTGCAAACAAAATATTTAAAGTTGCACTTGCAACATTCGGCTGTATAGGAGCAATAGGAACAATGCTATTATTTTTTGGTGCACACACAATATCATATAGTTGGCTACAAATTCCTGAATCTGAATTAACATTAATTGCTTTATCACCTGCAATATTTTTTGTATCTATTTCTTCTGTATTTAGAGGATATTTTAATGGAAGAAGAAGTTTAAAAACAACAGCAAGAGCACAAACTCTTGAACAAATATTTAAAACAGTATTAACTATTATTATTGTGGAAATAGTAGCACATATCACATCAACATCAACAGAATTAATGGCTGCAGGAGCAACAATAGCAACAACAATAGCAACATTTTCAAGCTTTGCTTATTTGTTTATTTATTATAGAATAAGAAGAAGAGAAATCGGAAACGAAATACAACAATCAATAAATTATAAATATGAGAATGTAAAAACTATAATAAGAAGAATATTGATGGTGTCAATACCATTAACATTAAGCTCAATAATGACATCATTTAATAAAAATATAGATTCTTTTACAGTAAAAAGAATTTTAAGTACATATATGGCTTCTGATACAGCACAGACTCTTTATGGACAACTGGCAGGAAAGGTAGATACATTAACTAATTTACCACTTGCTATAAATATAGCTTTTGCAACAGCATTAGTACCTGCAATATCATCAGCAAAAGCAAAAAATGACAAAGAAACAGCAACAAAAAGAACATCATTTTCATTATTAACATCAATGTTAATTGGATTGCCTTGCGTTATAGGAATGATTATTTTTGCACAGCCGATATTAAACTTATTATATCCAAATGCAAATGAAGGTGCTTTGCTATTACAATTAATTTCTATATCAGTAATATTTTCAATATTAGATCAAACAATAAATGGAGCATTACAAGGCTTTGGAAAAGTCATTGTTCCAGCAATTGCTCTTGGAGTTGGCTGTATAGTAAAATTGATTTTGAATTTAATATTATTACGAATACCAACTTTAAATGTATATGGAGCTGCAATTGGTTCAATAGCATGCCATGCAGTTGCTTTTACTATAGTATTTAATGTATTAAAGAAATATGTAAAATTAGACTTACCATTTAGAAAGTTTGTACTAAAACCAGCATTAGCGACAGCGATTATGGGTGTATGCTCATATACAATATTTTTAGTTTTAAATAGTATAATTCCTGGAAATAAGGCAACAATAATATCAATGTTATCAGCTGTAGCAATATATTTAATGTCAGTGATAGCACTAAAAATTTATAATAAAGAGGACATTTATATGTTACCAAAAGGTCAAAAAATTTATGAATTTTTAGAAAGAATAAAAATATATTAAAATTTTATATAAAAAAAAGGAGGATTTTAATATATTTTGGAGAATAAGATAAAATAGAAGTACAGATATTGTAAAACTACAATAGAGGTACATATACAAAATTTATAGGAGGTAATGTATAATGAACAAAGCTGAATTAGTAGCAGCTATCGCTGCAAAAACAGGTGAATCAAAAAAAGCAACAGAAGTAGCAGTTAACGCATTCGTAGAAGTTGTAGCTGATGCATTAAAAGGAGGAGACAAAGTTCAATTAGTTGGATTTGGTTCTTTCGAAGTTAGAAAAAGAGCTGCTAGAAAAGGTAGAAATCCTCAAACAAAAGAAGAAATAAAAATACCTGCATCTAAAGCTCCAGTATTCAAAGCTGGTAAAGCATTAAAAGATTTAGTAAACGGATAATAATTATAAAAATATATAAATATATGAGAAGAGCTAGTGTAAAACTAGCTCTTTTTTTCAGGTTTATTTTTTGGTACAATTATATTTTTTGGGTTTTTGTCTTTTGATTTTGGCTTAGCTGCACTAATATGTTCATATACAGGTGATATCTCTAAATTTGAACCATCACCACTAATAACTTCTAATTCATTCTTGGTTTCATTTTCTTCAGACATAAAAGCCACTCCTTTTCATTTTTTATAATTTTACCATAAAAAGATAAAATTGTAAATAAAATTAAAATCAAAACTATTGATTTTATAATTTTTTATTGATAATATATATTTATAAAATTAATAAAGAGAAAGAGGAATACAAATGTTAAAAGAAAATTCTGGTGTAACATTAATAACATTGACGGTAACTATAATAATTTTATTAATATTAGCAAGTATAGCAACATATTCAGGGATATCATCAATTGCTAGTAGCGAATTCACAAAATTTCAAAATGAATTAGAAATTATGCAGGCACAAGTGAATTTGTTAAATGAAAAATATAAAGAACAAATTGAGCAAGGTCAAGAAATAATTGAAGTAGGAAAAACAATTTCAGATGCAGACTCAACTAGAGTGATGACAGCATTCATTGGTGCTGGTGAATCAGATCAAAATGGATATAGATATTTTGATGAAAGCAGTATAAAAGATTTGGGAGTGGATGGAATAGAGAATGAATACTTGATAAATATAGAAAGAAGGAAAGTAATTGCATTAGATGGTTTTAGATATGAAAAAGTTAAATATTATACAATTGATCAAATAAAGGGAGAAACTACAAATGTTGGAGGACTAGAAAGAGGAAATATTTCAGTCGGAGAAGTATCTTATGAACAAACTGAAAATGGATATAAAATAAAAATACAAGATATAGTATGTTCTAAATATTCTGGATTTTACTCCATAAAATACAAAAAAGAAGAAGCACCGATTTTTACAACATTAGATGATAGGGCAACAAGTAGTGCATATGAATTCGAAGTGTCTACAGAAGGAAAATATTTGATAATAATTACAGATTCTGCAGGAAAAACATACGAAACAACAATAGAGATATAGCTTTTAGGCTAATCTCTTATTTTTTTTGAATAAAATATTGCAAACTTTAATAATATTATATATAATAAAAACAAATTCTAGAAATATAATTATATTTCTAGTTACCTTTAATTGAAAAGAGGTAGTATTATGAAAAAATTTTTATCAAATTACAAAACCACGATAATTTTATTAGTTGCTATTATCGTTGGTGCAATCGTAGGAATTATTTTCCAAGAAAAAGCAACTATACTTAAACCCTTAGGGGATATATTTTTAAATCTTTTACTAGTAATAGTAGTTCCACTCATTTTTTTAACAATTACAACATCAATATCAAAAATGCAATCACCAAAAAGGTTAGGCAAAATTATTTTTACAATAATAGGTGTATTTATTTTTACATCAATTATAGCTGTATTAATAGGTTTTGCAAGTACATATTTTGTAGAATTAATAGAACCTGAGGATGGTGAAAAAATTAGAGAAACATTACAAGAAAGTAATGAAATTACAGAAACAGAAGAAGATGCTACAATTGCAGAAAGAACTGTAGATTTATTAACAGTAGATGACTTTTATAAGTTATTATCTAAAGAAAATATTATAGCATTATTAGTGGCATCAGTAATAGTTGGTTTTGCTATAAATATGAGTGGAGAAAATGCGAAACCAGTAAAAGAATTTTTAATCTCAGCAAATGAGGTTGTAAATAATGTTGTAAAAATAATAATGTATTACGCACCAATTGGATTAGGATGTTATTTTGCATCGTTTGTAGGAAGTTTTGGAGAAACAATAGTAGTGGGATATTTAAAAACATTTATTATATATCTAGTTGTAACTGTAGCATTCTATTTCATAATGTATACATTCTATGCATTTTTAGCAGGAGGAAAGACAGGTGTAAGAAGATTTTGGAAAAATGCTTTAACACCAACAGCTACAGCATTAGGGACATGTTCAAGTGCGGCATGTATTCCTTCAAATATACAAGCAAGTAAAAATATAGGAGTTCCATCAGACATCGCGGAAACAACAATACCATTAGGTTCTAGCTTCCATAAAGATGGATCTATAATAGGTTCAGTATTTAAAATAATGTTTCTTATAGGACTATTTGGAACAAGCATATCAACAGCAGGAGATATTTTTGGAGTGCTTGGAGTTGCTCTACTTGCAAACTTATTAATCACAGCAGTACCAATAGGAGGAGGAACAATATCTGAAATGCTTATAATAAGTATGATGGGATATCCTGTTGCAACATTACCAATACTAACAATAATTGCAACAATTATAGATGCTCCAGCAACAATGTTAAACGTTGTGGGAGACACAGTTTCATCAATGATGGTAACAAGAGTTGTAGATGGAAAAGATTGGATTGCCAAAGGGACGGACCTTGATGACAAAAAATAAATAAAAAATGAAGTATTAGTAAAAGTTTAAAAAAGGTGAAAAACGATAAAAGTTTTTCACTTTATTTTTTAAAAATTTTTTGACCAATAATTATAATAGGATTGAAAAAAATAAGAAAAAAAGATATAATATAAATGCAAAAAAAGAAGAAGGAGTTTACCGATGAGAATTGTTGCTAGTAGCAGTTATTTACCAAGTAAAAAAGTATTAAATGAAGAAATAGAAAAAAAATTAAATCTTGAAACAAATTATATAGAAAAACGAACAGGAATAAAACAAAGATATTTTGTTCAAAACGAAACAATAGAAGAAATGTCTATAAAAGCAATAGAAAAATTAATAAATGCAGCAAAGATTGATGTCCAAGAAATAGATATGATAATAGTTGCAACAACAACCACAAACAATTTAATGCCAGGAATTTCTAATTACATACAAAAATATTTTGACATAAAAAAATGTATCAGTTTTGACATTCTAGCAGGATGTAATGGATATATAAATGCATTAGATATTGCACAAATGTATATAAAAAGTGGAAAAGTAAATAAAGGAATTGTTGTTGGAGTTGATATTTTATCAAAATATACAGATGAAAAAGATGTAGGAACAGCAATTATATTAGCAGATGGAGCTGGTGCAACATTAATTGAAAAATCAGAAAATGAATATTTTTCAAATATTGAAGCAATACCTGATAAAGATGACATTTTAACAATTAAGTCAGATGAAAAAATATCTATGGATGGAATTTCTGTTTATAAATATGCAGTAACAGAAACAGTGAAAAACATAAATCAATTATTAGAAATAGCAAATGAAAAAATCGAAAATATAAAATATGTAGTACCACATCAATCAAATCTAAAAATTATTAAAGCAATTTCAAATAGACTTGGAACAGAAAAAATATATACAAATATACAAAATGTAGGAAATACTTTCTGCGCAAGCATTCCGATAGTTTTGGAAGAAATGCAAAAGAAAAACTTATTAAAAACAGGAGATAAGATTATATTACTAGGATATGGAGGAGGATTAAATACAGGTTCTATATTGCTAGAAATATAAAGAATGGAGGAAAAATGAAAAAGAAAAAATCGTTTGAAATTAATTTTGGAACTTTTTTAATAATACTAATTGTTTTATTTGCAGTTGTATTTGTAATAGCACGTTTTACAGGGAAAGAAAAAAGCGAAAATACAGCAGAAAATGAGAATACTGTGCAAAGCCCTCAAGTGGAACAAACAGAATCAAAATTATATTCTAATAATATAATAACAGTAGATATAGGAAAACTTTCAGATAAGTGGCAAGTTGTAGAAAAACCATATGGTTCAATTCAATTTTACATACAAGGACCACAAGTGGAGAATGAAGACGGAACTAAAAATGATATAAGAATTAATTTCTATATTGAACAAAGTGAACAAACTAATGAAGAATTGAAAACACAAATGTTAGAACATTCAATATATTCAACAATAGAATATACAAAGATTCAAGAAATTAATTCATTACAATGGATGGAATTTGAAGCAGAAAACAAAGGCATCAATGCCAAAATATTAACATTGATGAAAGATGGATATATGATTGCTGCAGAAATTGTTGGAGAAACAAGCCTTTATAATCAATATTATAATGAAGCAATGAGAACAGTAATGACTATTCAAATATCAGAAAGAATTCCTACAGAAACAGCCTCAGAAGTCATTTATCAATATGATACTTTAGCAAATATAAAAAATGGTGGAACACAATTTGTATTAACAAGTTTAAAATTACCAGAAACAATGGAGCAAACACCTGAAAACTCTAATTTACCTGAAGAATACAAAGATTATGTCTGGACAGGCATAAAATATAGTGAATTTCATGATGCAATGACAAAATACATGACAGAAGATGTGTTAAAAAGTCAATTTAGTGAATTTATAGAATTTAATGATTGTTTATTTATAAAAGAAGTTAATGGTAATCAAATTGACTATATGATAGAAGAAGTAAATCCAATTTCCGTAAAAGGAAATGAAACAACATATGAAGTTGTAAAAACAGGAACAAATAACTTCATAACATATAGACAAAACATAACTTTAAAATATGAAGATGGAAAATGTGTAGTTTCTGGTGTTGATGAACAGGTTCAATAATTAATCTGACCATTCATTCTAATAGAAAAAAATTAAAAAATGTTATATAAATATATAGTAAAAAAGCAAAAAAAGGAGAAGAAAATGAAAACAGCATTTTTATTTACAGGTCAAGGAAGCCAAACAGTTGGAATGGGAAAAGATATATATGAAAAATATGAAACAGCAAGAAAAGTCTTTGACAAAGCAAGTGAAATATCAGGAATAGATGTAAAAAATATTTGTTTTAACGGACCAGAAGAAGAACTAAACAAAACAGAAAATACACAAATAGCAATATTAACAACAAGTTTGGCATTATTAAAGATTTTAGAAGAAAACGGAAAAAAAGCAGAAATAGCAGTTGGACTAAGCTTAGGAGAATATGCGGCATTAATTTATGGTGGTTATATAACATTTGAAGATGGAATAAAATTAATTCAAAAAAGAGGTTATTATATGGGTAACTTCTTACCAGAAGAAGAATATTCAATGGCTGCAATAATAGGATTAGACAGTGAAAAAATTGAGAAAATATGTGAAGAAATTAGACAAGATGGCAAATTTGTTGTTCCAGCAAATTACAATTGCAAAGTGCAAACAGTAATTTCAGGAACAAGTGAAGCAATAGATATAGCAATAGAAAAACTTAAAGAAGCAGGAGCTAAAAGAGCAATAAAATTAAAAACAAGTGGACCATTCCACACAGAAAAACTAAAACAAGCAAGTACATTATTTGCAAAAGAACTTGAAAAAGTTCAATTCCAAAAAGGAAATGGTATTAAAGTAATAAAAAACATAGATGGAAAATTCTACACAGATCAAGATAATATAAAAGAAATACTTGCAAAACACATAATAAGTCCAGTTAAATTTGCACAAGCAATACAACTTATGAAAAATGAAGGAATTGAAAGATTTGTAGAAATAGGACCAGGAAAAGCACTAACAGGATTTATTAAAAAAGATTATCCAGAAGCTGAATTGTACAATATCAATAATGTAGAAAGCTTGGAAAATTATTTGAAAATTGATTAAGAAAGGAAATGTGAAATGGAAGAAAAGAAAGTAGTTGTAGTTACAGGAGCTTCAAGAGGAATTGGAAAAGAAATTGCATTAAAATATGCAGAAAATGGATATAATGTTGCAATTAACTATGTTTCAGATAAAACAAATGTAGAAGAATTGGAAAAAGAGTTTAAAGAAAAAGGTGCAGAAGCACTAATCGTTAAAGCTGATGTATCAAAATCAGAGCAAGTACAAGAATTTATAAAAGCAGTTATAGAAAAATATGGCAAAATAGATGTATTAGTAAATAATGCAGGAATAACAAGAGATATGTTATTAATGAGAATGAAAGAAGAAGACTTTGATAAGGTTATAGAAATAAATCTAAAAGGAACATTTTTAGTAACAAAAGAAGTTGTTCCATATATGATGAAAAAAAGAGATGGAAAAATAATAAGTTTATCATCAGTAGTTGGAGTAACTGGAAATGCAGGACAATGCAATTATTCAGCATCAAAAGCAGGAATAATAGGATTCACAAAAAGTATAGCAAAAGAATTAGCATCTAGAAATATAAGAGCAAACGCAGTAGCACCAGGATTTATAGACACAGATATGACAAATGTATTATCAGATGAGGTAAAGGAAAACATAAATAAACAAATCCCAATGAGAAGAATGGGAACAGCTAGAGAAATTGCAAATGTTGTATATTTCTTAGGAAGTGAAGAAAGTTCATATATTACAGGTCAAGTTATAAATATAGATGGAGGTATGGTTTGTTAAAATGGAAAGAAGAGTAGTAATAACAGGTTTAGGAGCAATAACACCAATAGGAAACAATGTTGAAGAATTCTGGAAAGGAATAAAAGAAGGAAAATGTGGAATTGATGAAATAACAGAATTTGATACAACAGATTTTAAAGTAAAATTAGCTGGAGAAGTTAAAAATTATAATCCAGAAGATTATTTTGACAGAAGAGAAGCTAAAAGAATGGACAAATTTTCACAATTTGCAATAGTAGCTGCAAGAGAAGCTTGGAAAGACAGCGGATTAGACAAAGAAAAAGAAGATATGACTAGAGTTGCAGTAATTGTAGGTTCAGGAATTGGTGGACTTGCAACAATCGAAAAAGATAATAGAACACTAGTAGAAAAAGGACCTGATAGAGTATCTCCAATGTATATACCAATGTGTATAGGAAATATGGCAACAGGAAATGTTGCTATAGATTTAGGAGCAAAAGGTGAATCAATATCAATAGTAACAGCTTGTGCAACTGGAACACATTGTATTGGAGAAAGCTATAGAATGATAAAACATGGATATCAAGATATAGCAATAGCAGGAGGAACAGAAGCATCAATTACACCATCAGGAATAGCAGGATTTACAAACATAAAAGCATTATCACAATCACAAGATAAAAATAGAGCAAGTATCCCATTTGACAAAGAAAGAAATGGATTTGTAATGGGAGAAGGTGCAGGAATTCTAATATTAGAAGAATTAGAACATGCAAAAGCTAGAGGAGCAAAAATATATGCAGAAATCGTAGGATATGGTGCAACATCAGATGCATATCATATCACATCTCCAGCACCTGGAGGAGAAGGTGGAGCAAGAGCAATGATACTTGCAATGCAAGATGCAAATGTTACACCAGATCAAGTTACATATGTAAATGCACACGGAACATCAACACATTTAAATGACTCATGTGAAACTTCAGCAGTAAAAACAGCATTTGGAGAATCAGCTAAAAAAGTTATGGTAAGCTCTACAAAAAGTAATACAGGACATTTATTAGGAGCTGCTGGTGGAGTAGAAGCCGTAGTTTGTGCAAAGACAATACAAGATAGTTTTGTACCACCAACAATTAATTACAAAGTTCCAGATGAAGAATGTGATTTAGATGTTGTTCCAAATGAAGGAAGAAATGTGGAAGTTAATTATGCAATGTCAAATTCATTAGGATTTGGAGGACATAATTGTTCTATATTGTTGAAAAAATATAATTAACATTTGGTGCCGGTTCTCTTTTGCCATTTTGACATTTGGTACCGGTTCTTAAATGTCACAAATTAATAAAAAAGGAGTTAAGAGAATGAATTATAATGAAATAGAAGAAGATGTCAAAAAAATGATTACTGATATTGAAAATTCTAGTATTAATTCAATGGAAATAGAATTTCCAAATGGATTAAAAATTAAAATGGATAAAGGAAATGTAAAAGCATTATCAGCACCAATGCCAGTAGTAGCACCAAATTCAGCTCCTACTGTTGTAAAAGATGAACCATCAGCAATGATAAAACAAGAGCAAGAAAACTATAAAGAAATCAAATCACCAATGGTGGGAACATTTTATGCAAGCTCATCACCAAAAGCAGAACCATTTGTAAAAGTAGGAGATAAAGTAAAAAAAGGTCAAGTTGTATGCATAGTAGAAGCAATGAAATTAATGAATGAAATAGAATCAGAATTTGATGGAGAAGTTGTAGAAATATGCAAAAACAATGAAGAAATGGTTGAATATGGAGATATATTAATTAAATTAAAATAAGGAGGAGCCCATGCTAGATATAAAACAAATAGAAGAAATAATACCACAAAGACCACCATTTTTAATGATAGATAGAGTTGAAGAATATGTTCCTGGAGAAAGTGCAACAGCATATAAAAATGTAAATATAAATGAATGGTATTTTCAAGGACATTTTCCAGGAGAACCAATAATGCCAGGAGTATTAATAACAGAGGCATTAGCACAAACAGGTGCAGTAGCAATACTTTCACTTCCAGAGAATAAAGGAAAAAATGCTTTGTTTGGTGGAATAGACAAAATGAGATTTAAAAAAGTTGTAGTACCAGGAGATGTACTAAAATTAGAAGTAAAAATAATAAAACAAAAAGGTCCAGTTGGAGTTGGAGAAGCAACTGCAACAGTAGACGGAAAAGTTGTCGCAAAAGGGGAATTAACTTTTGCAGTTACTAAATAAGTACCCAAATAAGTAATAATGCATAATAGTGAAACAATGCAGTAATAGTCAAAAGGAGTGCAAAAAATGTTAAAAAGAGTATTAATTGCAAATCGAGGAGAAATAGCAGTTAGAATAATAAGAGCTTGTAGAGAGATGGGAATTGAAACAGTAGCAGTATATTCAGAAGCTGATAAAAATGCTTTACATACAACATTAGCTGACCAAGCAATATGTATAGGACCAGCACCATCAAACAAAAGTTATTTAAACATACAAGCAATATTAGAGGCTGCTTGTTTAAGTGGTGCAGATAGTATTCATCCAGGCTTTGGATTTTTATCAGAAAATGCAAAATTCGCAAAAATGTGTGAAGAAATAGGAATAAAATTTATAGGTCCAAACCATAAATTAATCGAATTACTTGGAAACAAATCAAAAGCCAAAGAAACAATGAAAAATGAAGGAGTACCAATTGTACCAGGCTCAGAAGGTTTAATTAATTCAAAAGAAGAAGCAATCGAAATTGCAAATAAAATTAAATACCCAGTAATATTGAAAGCGTCTGCAGGTGGAGGCGGAAAAGGTATAAGAATCGCATACACAGAAGAAGAACTTTCAAAAGGATATGATATTGTAAAACAAGAAGCAAAAATTTCTTTTAATGATGACAGTTTATATATTGAAAAATATATTGAAAATCCTAGACATGTAGAAATACAAATTTTAGCTGATGAACATGGAAATTGCATCTATTTAGGAGATAGAGATTGTTCAGTACAAAGAAAAAATCAAAAAATAATGGAAGAAACTCCTAGTAGCATAATATCAGACAAAATAAGAGAAAAAATGGGAGAAACAGCTGTAAAAGCAGTAAAAGGAATTGGATATAGTAATGCAGGAACAATAGAATTTCTAGTAGATAAAAACAAAGATTTTTATTTTATGGAAATGAATACAAGAGTTCAAGTAGAACATCCAATAACAGAAATGGTAACAGGAATAGACATCATAAAAGAACAAATCAAAATAGCTAGTGGCGAAGAACTAGAATATAAACAAAAAGACATAAAAATAGATGGACATAGCTTAGAAGTGAGAATAAATGCAGAAAATCCATATAAAAACTTTATGCCTTGTCCAGGAACAATAAAGGAACTTCACTTACCAGGTGGAAATGGAATAAGAGTAGATACTGCAATATATAGTGGATATAAAATACCACAAAACTATGATTCAATGCTTGCAAAAATAATAGTACATGGAAAAACAAGAGAAGAATCAATTGCTAAAATGAAAAGTGCAATATCAGAGTTGGTAATAGATGGAATTGACACAAATAGAGATTTCTTATATCAAATTCTAGAAAATAAAAACTTTCAAGAAAACAATTATGATACATCATTTATTAAAAAGGAATTTAATATGTAGGAGGTATTCAATTGGTTATAGATAAAATAAAAAAAGTAAATAAACAAGAAAAGCAAGAAAAGAATGAAAAAGCCTCTGATATGATGATTGGAAAATGGATTAAATGTGATAACTGTAAACAAATTTTATATAAAGAAGAAGTACATAATAATTTTAGTGTTTGTCCAAACTGTGGAAAACACTTTAGAATATCATCAAGAAGAAGAATAAAACAGATTGCAGATGAAGGAACTTTTGAAGAAATTGGTGCAGAGGTAGAAACACAAGACCCATTAAATTTTGATGGATACCTAAAAAAAATTGAAACACTAAGAGAAAAAACAAAAATTAATGAAGCAGTAAAATGTGGTACATGCGAAATTAATGGAGAAAAAGCAGTACTTGCAGTAATGGATAGCAACTTTATGATGGGAAGTATGGGAAGCTGTGTTGGAGAAAGAATAACACTTGCAATTGAAAAATCAATAGAACTAAAATTACCATTAGTAATATTTTGTGTGTCAGGTGGAGCAAGAATGCAAGAAGGAATAATCTCTCTAATGCAAATGGCAAAAACATCAGCAGCTTTAGCAAAACACAACAAAGCAGGACTTTTATACATATCAATTTTAACAGATCCAACAACAGGAGGAGTAACAGCAAGTTTTGCAAGTCTTGGAGATATAATATTAGCAGAACCTAATGCGTTAATTGGTTTTGCAGGTCCAAGAGTTATAGAACAAACAATAAACCAAAAACTTCCAGAAGGATTTCAAAGATCTGAATTCTTATTAGAACATGGATTTATTGATAAAATAGTTGAAAGAAAAGATATGAAAGAAACATTATATAAAATAATTAAGTTACACAAAAAAGAGGTGAAATAATTGGCAAAAATAACAGCATCTGAAAGAGTTAGTTTAGCGAGAATGGCAGAAAGACCAAAAACGCTAGATTATATTAATGAAATTTTTACAGACTTTATGGAATTACATGGTGACAGAAACTTTGGAGATGATAAATCAATAATTGGAGGAATAGCTTATTTAGGAGATTCTTCTAAAAAAATCTCAGATTTTCCTGTGACAGTAATTGGAGAACAAAAAGGAAAAAATGTAAAAGAAAATATGGAAAGAAACTTTGGAATGTGTAATCCAGAGGGATATAGAAAAGCATTAAGATTGATGAAACAAGCAGAAAAATTTGGCAGACCAATAATAACATTTATAGACACACCTGGAGCATATCCAGGAATGGGTGCAGAAGAGAGAGGACAAGGAGAAGCAATAGCAAGAAATCTTATGGAAATGTCAGAGCTAGAAGTTCCAATTATATGTGTTGTAATAGGAGAAGGTTCAAGCGGAGGAGCATTAGCTATAGGAGTTGGAGATAGAGTAGTAATGCTAGAGAATGCAGTATATTCAATACTTTCACCTGAAGGATTTGCAAGTATATTATACAAAGATGCTTCTAAAGCTAAAGAAGCTGCAGAAAACATGAAAATAACTGCACAAGACTTGAAAAAGTTAAATGTAATTGATAAAATAATAAGCGAGCCAGAAGGCGGAGCTCAAAATGACTTAAAACAAGTTGCAAGCAGTTTAAAAGAATATATTATAAAAACAATAAAAGAATTAGAAAAAATATCAAAAGATGAATTAGTCCAAGAAAGATATAATAAATTTAGAAAGATGGGACAATATTAAGAGGAGGATTTAAAAATGATTTTATCAGGAAAAAAAGTCATAATAATGGGAATAAGAAATAAATGGAGTATAGCATGGGGAGCTGCACAATCAGCATATGAGCAAGGAGCACAAATAATATTTACATGTGGCTCAATGGAGAAAATTGATAAAATAAAAGAACTAACAGATGAAATACCTAATTCATCAGTATATTCTTGTGATGCAAGTTCAGATGAGAGTATAAAAGAATGTTTTGAACAAATCAAAAAAGACAATGGAAAAGTTGATGGAATTTTACATGCTATTGCACATGCTAACACAGAAGACTTAAGAAATGATTTCATATTAACATCAAGAGAAGGATATGCACATGCTTGTGATGTAAGTGCTTATTCACTTATAGCAACAGTTAGAATAGCAAGAGACTTAGAAATGTTAAATGAAAATGCAAGTATAGTATCTTATACATATTATGGTTCAGAAAAAGCAATTGAAGGATATAATGTAATGGGAGCTGCAAAAGCTGCATTAGAAGCAAATATCAGATATTTAGCAAAAGATTTAGGAAAAGACAACATGAGAATAAATGGTATTTCAGCAGGACCTATTAAAACACTTTCAGCAAAAGGAATAAAAGATTTTAACTCAATATTAGACATTGTTGAAGAAAAAGCACCACTACATCAAAATGTAACTCCAAAACAAGTTGGAGATGCAACAAGCTTCTTATTTAGTAGCTTATCATCTGCTATTACAGGTGAAATTATCCATGTGGATAATGGATTTTCAATCATTGGTGTTTAACATTTAGTGCCGGTTCTCTTTTGCCATTTTGGCATTTGGTGCCGGTTCTCTTTTGCCATTTTGGCATTTGGTGCCGGGTCTTTTTTGGCAATTTTTACTTGCCAAAAAACAAAAAATGAACTAAAATTATAACATAAATAAACCAAGGAAAGGTGGCAAAAAATTATGGACAAAACAATAGAAAACTTATTTAACCTAAATGGAAAAGTAGCAATAGTAACAGGAACAAGTAGAGGATTAGGAAAAGCGATGGCAATAGCATTAGCAAAAGCAGGAGCAAACATAGTAGGTGTAGGCGTAAGTGACATGTCAGAAACAAAAGAAGAAATCCAAAAAATAGGAAGACAATTTCTAGAAATAAAAGCAGACCTAACAAACACAAAATCAGTAGATAAAATAGTTTCAGAAACAGTAAAAAAATTTGGTGGAATAGACATATTAGTAAACAATTCAGGAACAATAAGAAGAGAGGACGCAATAAACTATAAAGAAAAAGATTGGGATGACATCTTAAGTTTAAACTTAAAAACTTTATTTTTCTTATCACAAAAAGTAGCAAAACAATTCATGAAACAAGAAACAGGAGGAAAAATAATAAATATAGCTTCAATGTTATCATTCCAAGGAGGAATAAGAGTACCAGCATACACAGCAAGCAAAAGTGGTGTAATGGGATTAACAAAAGCTTTGGCAAATGAATGGGCAAAATACAACATTAATGTAAATGCAATAGCACCAGGATATATGGCAACAGACAACACAAAACAAATAAGAGAAGATGAAAAAAGAAGTCAAGAAATATTAGATAGAATACCTGCAGGAAGATGGGGAACACCAGAAGATTTAGCAGGAACAGTAGTATTTTTAGCTTCAAAAGCATCAGACTATGTTAATGGACATACTCTTGCAGTAGATGGTGGATGGTTAGCCAGATAGTAAATATTATAAAAAGAGAGGTTGATTATAATGAAAATAGCATTAATAAATGAAAACAGTCAAGCATCAAAAAATAAAATAATATATGATGCTCTAAAACCAATAGCAGACAAAAAAGGTTTTGAAGTATATAATTACGGAATGGAAAATGCAGAAGAAAATAATTTGACATATGTTCAAGCTGGCTTACTTGCAGGCATTTTAATAAATTCAAAAGCAGCAGATTTTATAGTAACAGGTTGTGGAACAGGAGAAGGCGCAATGCTTGCACTAAACAGTTTTCCAAATGTATTGTGTGGTCATATAGTTGACCCAACAGATGCATATTTGTTCAGCCAAATAAATGCTGGAAACGCAGTAGCAATCGGATATGCTAAAGGTTTCGGATGGGGAAGTGAACTAACACTAACATATATTTTTGAAAAATTATTCGAAACTGAATTTGGTGGAGGATATCCAAAAGAAAGAGTTGTACCAGAACAAGCAAACAAAAAAATATTAGACGAAGTAAAAAAAGTAACACATAAAGATATGCTAACAATTTTAAAAGAAATTGACCAAGAATTCCTATTCCAAACAATAAATAGAGAACAATTCAAAAAATATTTCTTTGAAAATGCAGAAGAAGGAGAAATAAAAGAATATATTAAGAAAATATTAAAATAGACAGTAAACCTAAGAAAATTTGCCAAAAATATTGCAAAAACTTCAAAATGATAGTATAATATAAAAGGTATAAAAATAAAATATATAAAAGACCTATTAACTTACGGAAATAAGCAATAGATAAAAAAGGTTAAAATAGAAACAATGAAAAGAGAGAGGTAAAAAATGGAGTATTTGTATATACTAAAGCAAGCCTTAATGTATGTTGTGGTAGCATTTTGGTGCTATCAAATGGTAGTTAGTTTATGTGCATTAGTTAAATTAAAAGACAAACCATATTTAACAAACAAAAAGCACAAGTTCATGGCAATAATACCAGCACACAATGAAGAAAAGGTTGTAGGAAACCTTATAGAAAGTTTAAGACAACAAAATTATCCAAAAGAATTGTATGATATTTATGTAATTGCAGATAATTGTACAGATTCAACAGCTAAAGTTGCAAAAGAAGCTGGGGCAATCGTTTATGAAAGATTTGACCCAGATCACAAAACAAAAGGATATGCATTACAATGGTTTTTGAAACAGAAAATAGAAGAAAATGCTGATTATGATGCATTCTTTGTATTTGATGCAGATAATATAGTTGACAAAAACTTCATAGTAAACATGAACAAAAAACTTTGCCAAGGAGAAGATGTTGTTCAAGGATACAGAGATATCAAAAATCCAACAGATAACTGGATAACAGCGGGATACGCATTATTCTACTGGACAATGCACAGATTATATCATTTAGCAAGATACAATATTGGATTATCACCATTGCTAAATGGTACAGGATTTATGGTAAGGTTTGATGTAGTAAAACCAAATGGTTGGGAAACAGAAACACTAACAGAAGACATAGAATTTTCTTTAAAAAGAATAATTCAAGGTAAAAAGTTAGGTTGGGCAACAGATGCAATAGTATATGACGAACAGCCAACATCATTTAAACAATCATGGTCACAAAGAAGCAGATGGACAGTTGGACATATGCAATGTATAAAAAGATATACAGTAGAATTATTTAATTCTGTAAGAAAACACAAAACATTAATGAATTTTGATGGATTTTTATATATTGTAGGAACAACACCAATGCTAGTAATTACAATGTTTTTATTAATAGTAAATTGTTTAATGTATGCAGGGAATGCAATGAGTAACTTTGATTTCTTTATAAATATATTAAATTATTTGATACCAACATTTATATTACCAATAGCAATAGCTTTAATAGTATTAATACTAGAAAAGAAACCAATAAGACCAATGATAAAAGGATTGTTATGTTATCCATTATTTATGGGAACATGGATAGTAATAAATATTAAATGTTTATTTAAACGAGAAACATCATGGCAAAAAATTGACCATGTTAGAGATATAAAGATATTAGAAGTTAAAGAATAATTCAAAAGTGGGGCGAACTGTTTTTAAATACTAGAAACATGTTCGTCTCAAAGACTTAAATAGCGACGTTAATGCCGCTTATTTTCAAGTCAAAATCTTTATAAAAGAAAGAGAGAAAAATATGTTACTTGATAATATAAAAGTATATGCTTTTGTTGGACCATCTGGAACTGGAAAAAGTTACAGAGCTCAAATGGTAGCAAGTGAAAAAGGTATAAACTTTATAATAGATGATGGTCTATTAATTAAAGATAATGAAGTTGTTGCAGGAGAATCAGCTAAGAAAGCACCAACCAAAATTGCAACAGTAAAACACGCTCTTTTTTTGGAAGAAGAAGAAAAGACTGCTGTTGAAAAAGCTTTAAAAAAATATAAACCATCAAAAATATTAATATTAGGAACATCAGATGGAATGGTACAAAAAATTGCATCAAATTTAGATTTGCCACCAATATCTGAAACTATATACATAAATGATGTTGCAACAGAAGAAGAAATGCAAACTGCAAGACATATACGTGTAACAGAAGGAAAACATGTAATTCCTGTGCCAACATTTGAATTAAAAAAAGATTTTTCAGGATTTTTATTAGACCCATTACAAATTTTTAAATCAAAAGGAGCAGGACAAAAACCTTATATATCAGAAAAAACAATTATAAGACCAACATTTAGCTATTTGGGAAACTTTACAATTTCAGATACAGTATTTAGACAAATTATTGAATATTTAGCAGAAAAAATGCCAGAAATATATAAAGTAGTAAGAACTAGAGTTACAAGCACAGATGCAGGACCGAGTATATATATGGAAGTAATAGTAATGTATGGTTCTAATATTCAAGAAGTATTAAAAGAATTTAAGCAAAAAGCTAAAAGAGAAATAGAAAATTTAACAGCAATGAATGTGGAAAGTTTAGAAGTAGTAGCTAAAAGTCTACATGTAGAACAAGATGGAAATAAAATGACACAATAAAAAGTTGCAGAAAGGAAGAAAAAATGGAATTCATAGAAAAAATAATAAGAGTAATAGTAAGAACTGTTATACGTATATTTTTTGCAGTTGTATATAGAGTAGAAGTAATAGGAACAGAAAATATACCAAAAGATAAAAAACAACCATTGATTTATTGCGGAAATCATAGAACATACAAAGATCCACCACTAATAGTTGTTACAGCCAAAAGACATGTAAGATTTCTTGCAAAAGAGGAATTAAAGAAAAATCCACTTTTTGCATTTTTAGGAGTTGTATTTGGCGGAATATATGTAAAAAGAGATTCAAAAGATGTATCAGCTTTAAAAACAACACTAAAAGCTTTAAAAAATGGAGAAAGTATAGCATTATTCCCAGAAGGAACTAGAAATGGTATAGAAAAAGGAGAAAAAGCTAAAGATGGAGCAGCTTTTTTTGCTGTTAGAACAGGAGCCAAAGTAATACCTGTTGGAATAAAAGGTGGAGAAAAGCCATTCAAAAAAATGACAATCAAGTATGGAAAACCAATGGATTTCAGTAACAGAAGCAAAGATGAATTAGATGAAATAACAGATGAAATAATGAAAGAAATAATTGAATTATCAAAATAGCAAAAAAGA
>ERZ1643251.586-NODE-586-length-50219-cov-17.682083_pt1 | contig 50219 bp, 42 predicted proteins | sample MGYA00579261_ERZ1643251 | MGnify/ENA primary metagenome ERZ1643251 (study PRJEB29033, sample SAMEA4952267) | chicken gut metagenome | biome: Broiler Chicken; feature: Gastrointestinal Tract; material: Caecum | place: Ireland | collected 2018 | study: Broiler... | reverse complement strand
TCCCACTTCAAGCGTTAAGAACCGTTAGGTTTAGCTAAGTGGTGAGTAGTTCACAGGAACATCTCAAGTGACTTTTATACAAAGTACACAAGCAAGAAAGTTCGCATAATCAAACGGGTGCAGGGACAGGAAAGAGACATTCGGGCAAGCTGCATTTTGCTTACCTGTAAGCGTTTTGATGGCTCACAAGACCATTATTGTGCGAATTATAAGAGCAATACAGGAAGCTATACGGGTTACTTTATCTGTCGAGGAAGTCTTAAAGCAAGACTGTCTGCCCATGGATATTTGACGTGATGGCGTTGTTTTATAGGAACATTACTGCATTTATGGAATTGATACAAAAGCAGCGGGAATTGACAGAAAAGGTAAAAGTCGAACAAAAAGAAACCGACATCTATGTGCAGAATAAAAACAATTTTGACAGCTTCGCCATTATTATCTGCATGTATGTTAAGATAATCAGAATGGACATTTACAATCATCAACGAGTTTATAAAGAGAATCATCGTCCATGTGTAAGAAAAGGTAAACGGGAAGCAGTGGATATTGTGTTTAACTTTGTTGGAGAAATCCTCTTTTATACCAAACCGCAGACAACAGAAGTAGGAAGAAGACAACAAACAGTTTAATTGGAAATTACTTCCTTGTGACCGGAAATCTAAAATTTTCAAAATATATTGGTCATTGTGTAATCCAGTTTGATGCCTTTTGCCATCAAGGAAAACCATTATCGCATTGTTAATGAATAGATGGCTTAAAAACAGCAGATTTTCTGTTTTTTATAGATTTATCTTAATTTTTATGGCTGCTTGAGCTTTTTTAGAGAATAAATTAAGATTTTTATATAATTAAGTACATAAGACTATCGTGAACCTGTTAGGAACTTTCATTTTTTCCTGATAACAAACTTTATATTTTAAAAGATAAGTTACAAACGTTTTTTCAATGGGTCTGTTCACTTATCTTTTTTTATGTATAATGGAAGAAAAAAGAAGAGCTAAGGATGTGTGGACATTGCAAAAGCAAAGAAAAAAGGGCTGATACATCGTATTGTGATTGGTTTGGTCAGTGCTGGAGCAGTTTTTGGAATTTTTTATTTTTCCACTTCCTCGCAGACAAAATTATTGGAAGCGATTGGGAATTATGATTTTGTTTTTAATCCAATTCAGATTTCTGATCCAAAAACTTCTGTTGTATCTATGGCTTCTGTTGGGGATGTTTTGATCCACAATTCGGTTTATGAGGATGCCCAAGTCGGTGATACGTATGATTTTAAGCCAATGTTTCGATTGATTCAGCCATATATTGAACAAGCAGATATTGCCATTGCCAATTCAGAAACAATCATAGGTGGATCAGAGCTTGGGCTGTCCTCTTATCCAACCTTTAATAGTCCATATGAGCTTGGTAATGATTTGAAAGCCATCGGTTTTGACGTTGTGAGTATGGCAAATAATCATACGCTGGACCGTGGGGAAAAAGCGATTCAAAATGCCATCAATCATTGGAACAAAATCGGTGTCATACAAACTGGAGCTTCCAGAAATGACAAGGAACGGCAAGAAATTCGGACATTGACCAAAAATGGGATTACGTTTAGTTTTTTAAGCTATACTTATGGTACCAATGGAATTCCGATTCCAGATGGAAAGAATTATTTGGTGAATTTGATTGATAAAGACCAAATAAAAAAAGATGTAAAAGCTGCTCAGGCTGTTAGCGATGTAGTTGTTGCTTCTATGCACTTTGGCAATGAATATGAGAAGATGCCAAATGATTCACAAAAGTCAATGGCACAGTATTTGGCAGATTTAGGTGTGGATATTATTTTAGGTGCTCATCCACATGTATTGCAGCCGGTTGATTGGATTACTGGAAAAAATGGAAATCAGACCTATGTTATTTATTCGGCAGGGAATTTTATTTCTGCACAAGATCAAATTGACCGCCTTATCGGGGGCATATTCGGGATTGATATAAAGAAAACAGAATATATGGGAGAAAGTTGGATTGAGCTAGAAAATCCAAGTTTTTTGCCGATCTATACATCTTATGATCGTTTTCGGAATTTCAAATTATATCCTTTAAAGGATGTACCATCGACTTTGCTTGCCAATCAAGAACAATTGTATAAAGAAAGCATTGCACATGTAAGAAAATATATGAAAGATGCTTTAACAATCAAAATAAATCCTTAATTTAAGGTTTTTTACGTTTTTATTTAAAAAGGCTTTTATACTTTGTATATCCTGTTTGAATCTTCTAGAGAAATTGTGTGGCGGCTATCGAATGGAAATCCCAGATATTGAACTATAGTGGACAAAATACAATATGTATGGATTTATTTATACATGTAATTTTTAAGCTACTGATATTCAGTCTGTAAATATAGTATTTTCTATTTATAGCATTAGCGCATGCTTAGGGTTAAAAAATGCAGAAAAATGTATTTTATTAAAAATTATAAAATATTTATATAATAAAGTTTTTGAGTTGATAAATGGTATATTCAAAGATACCTTGTAATTGATGGAAAAAATGTATAGAATCATTGAATTGAAATATTTTAATAGATTTGCTAGTTGTCCGCAGAAAAATCGGAAATAACAAAGGAAATTTCTTCTTTTTTATGGTATGATAAACTGAAATGAAAAGAAAATTTTTCAAAAGAAAAGGTGGTTCAAATGGAAATTAAAGTATTGGAAAGTGTGTCAAATGTCCAATCGCGTATACAGGCTATTGAAGAAAAAATCAGCGGATTTTCGACTATTTTTCAAAATGAATTGAATCAGGCACAAGCAGCAGAAAAGGTGTCTGGTACAGAGGAGGCTGCTTCTACTTCAACGATTCGCACCGATCAAACAGATTATTCAACGCTGCTAAATCTTTTGAATTCCGACTCAAATGTAAACAGTTTGTTGGTCAATACTGATCAAACAACCGATACCAAGTTAAATACATTACAGCAACTATCAGGTAGTTCTACAACGGATGTTAGTTCCATACTTTCTACTTATTTACAAAATATGAATGGAACGAATACATTACTTGGATCAAGTGGTTATAATTTATTAGGCAATTTGTCTTTTACTGATGTTTTGGAAAAATATGCCAGTCAAATGATTGGTGATAAGCAGGATGCTTCAACAAAGGAATAATGAACAAATAGAATGAGATATTTTAGAAGTAGAATGAAACAAAAGGTTATGCAGATTGAAAGAATTTGTGGATAATTTTTGAAAAAAAGGTATTGATTTTCTATAAAAATCTCATTATGCTATTATATAACACTTATCAGTTTACAAATAAAGTTTTTGTAAAGAAATTGGAATGATTGTATTTGATATAGAAGGAACGGTGATTATTTTGAGAAGTGACATGATCAAGAAGGGTATTGATCGCGCACCACATCGAAGTTTGTTGCGTGCTGCCGGAGTAAAAGAAGAAGATATGAACAAACCGTTCATTGCTGTATGTAATTCTTACATAGATATTGTTCCTGGTCATGTACATTTGCGGGAATTTTCTGAATATGTAAAAGAAGCAATTCGAGAGGCAGGAGGAGTGCCGTTTGAATTTAACACAATTGGAATTGATGATGGAATTGCTATGGGACATATCGGTATGCGTTATTCGCTTCCAAGTCGTGAATTGATTGCAGATTGTGCGGAATCTGTTATACAGGCGCACTGGTTTGACGGTGTTTTTTATATTCCAAACTGTGATAAGATTACACCAGGTATGCTGATGGCGGCTGTTCGTACAAATGTTCCAGCGGTATTTGTATCTGGTGGTCCGATGCAGGCTGGAAAGGCAAAAGATGGAAAAACGTTAACCTTGACTTCAGTTTTTGAGGGAGTCGGTTCTTATACATCTGGTCAAATTTCTGAAGCAGATTTATTTGAACTTGAATCTTTGGCTTGTCCATCCTGTGGCTCATGTGCTGGAATGTTTACAGCAAATTCTATGAATTGTATTATGGAGATGCTTGGCATGGCTTTACCTGGTAATGGTACCATTTTAGCGACCAGTGATAATCGAAAACAACTTATTCGTGATGCGGCAAATCATTTAATGAATTGTATTAAAAATGATCTTAAGCCACGTGATATTATAACGGAAGAAGCCATTGATGATGCGTTTGCATTGGATATGGCAATGGGGGGCTCTACCAATACAGTGCTTCATCTTCTTGCGATTGCCAATGAAGCGGAATTAAACTATGATATTAACCGTATTAATGAAGTAGCAAAACGTATCCCTTATCTGGCAAAAATTTCTCCGGCATCTGATTATTCTATGAATGATGTTCAGCAAGCTGGTGGAATTTCTGCGATTATTCGCGAACTTGTGAAGATTCCAGGTGCAATTCATCCGGAACGAATTACAATTACAGGGAATTCGATTGGTGAGAATGTAAAGAATGCACAAATTACAAATTTACAAGTGATTCGTTCAAAAGATGACCCATATTTAAAAACGGGTGGTCTTGCTATTTTGAACGGAAATTTGGCACCAGATGGTGGAGTCATTAAAGTAGGCGCTGTTGATCCTTCTATTCAACAATTTACAGGTAAAGCCATTTGTTTCAATTCACATGATGAGGCAGTTGAGGCAATTCATACGGGGGTTGTAAAAGAAGGACATGTTGTTGTCATTCGTTATGAAGGTCCAAAAGGTGGTCCAGGTATGCCGGAAATGCTCGCACCAACTTCTGCGATTGTGGGTCGTGGTTTAGGAACAAAGGTTGCTTTAATTACAGACGGCAGGTTTTCTGGTGCATCTCGTGGAATCGCAGTTGGACATATTTCTCCAGAAGCTGCAGAAGGTGGTCCTATTGCTTATGTGGAAGATGGAGACGAGATTTCTATTAATTTAATCGAGCGAACGATCCATCATGTTGTTTCTGATGAGGAGTTGAATGCCCGAAAAGAAAAATTTATCATACCAGAATCAAAGGTAAAAAAAGGATATCTTGCCAGATATTCTAAACTTGTAACCAATGCAAGTACTGGCGGTGTGATGAAGTATGAATAAAAATATACAAAGAAAACATTGATTTGGAAAGTAGTTGTTTTAGAAGACATCCAGAGAGCCGACGGAGGTGTGAGTCGGTGCTTCTATTCCAATGAAAATCACCAAGGAGTGCTATAACAAACGGCTGAGATTTGCCAAAATTATAGACGTTACGCTGCGTTAAGGCGGATCTATTTATGTGTTTTAAGTAAATAGAGAGATGTGGACAGTTTGTCCATAAGAAGGGTGGTACCGCGGTCTTTCGCCCCTTTAGCGCTGAAGCTATGGGGCGAAAGACTGTTTTTATTTATATAAATGGATTATGATTGTAAAAAGGAATAGTTTTAAAGGGGGTCATGTCATGAAATTGAAGGAAAAACAACGAACGGGTGCACAGCTATTGATTGATGCGTTAAAGGAAGAGCAGGTTGAAATTGTATTCGGTTATCCGGGAGGAGCTGTTCTACCACTCTATGATTGCATTTATGATTCAGATTTGCGTCATATTTTAACGAGACATGAGCAAGGAGCTATACATGCAGCAGAAGGTTATGCACGTGTAACTGGTAAAGCAGGTGTTGTGATTGTTACAAGTGGACCTGGTGCAACCAATATATTGACTGGTCTTGCGGATGCCATGATCGACTCCTTGCCGCTTGTTGTATTTACTGGACAGGTAAATACAAATGTAATTGGATCTGATGCCTTTCAAGAAGGGGATTTAATCGGTCTAACGATGCCTATTACAAAGCATAACTATCAAATACGGAATGTAGCTGATATTCCTCAAGTGATCAAAGAAGCGTTTCATATTGCGACAACTGGTAGACCTGGACCGGTTGTGATTGACTTGCCGAAAGATATGATGACCAATGGTGTCAATGAAGTACCAGAAAAAATTGAAATTCATTTACCAGGTTATCAGCCGACATTAGAGCCAAATAAACATCAATTAGAAAAATTGGTGAAAGCATTGGAACAAAGTGAACGTCCGCTTGTTGCGGTTGGTGCGGGAGTTTTACATGCTAAAGCAAGCGCTGCATTGTTAAAATTTGTTGAGTATTATCAATTACCAGTTGTATATACGTTACACGGAATGGGTGCTTTTCCTGCTGACCATCCATTGTCTTTGGGAATGGGAGGAATGCATGGCACTTATGCAGCCAATATGGCTTTATATGATTGTGATTATTTAATGGTTTTTGGTGCGCGCCTAGATGACCGTTTTACGGCAAATCTAGATCACTTTGCAAAAAAATCCAAAATTGCACATATTGATATTGATCCAGTAGAAATCAGTAAAAATGTTTATGCAGATATTCCAGTTGTTGGGGATGTTGGACGTGCATTGAATTACTTAAATGAAATTGTGGGTAAACATCCCGAGTGTAAAGAATGGATGGATTTGAATATGAAACGGAAAAAAGATCATCCATTAAAATATGAACCAAGTGACATAGTTTTGAAACCACAATATGTATTGGAAATCTTAAATCGTTTGGCGGCAAAAGATGCGATTGTCGTTACCGATGTTGGGCAACATCAAATGTGGGCGGCACAGTTTTTTGCCAGAAATTGCCCAGATACATTTGTAACCTCTGGTGGGTTTGGTACAATGGGATTTGGTATACCAGCAGCGATTGGTGCACAATTTGCCTATCCAGATAAAGAAGTATATTTGATTGTTGGTGATGGTGGATTCCAAATGACTTTACAAGAACTGGCAATTATAATAGAGCATAAACTACCAATTCGTATTGTTCTTTTAAACAACTATGCTTTAGGGATGGTTCGTCAGTGGCAAGAATTAATTTATAAAGAGCGCTATTCACATTCCTTGATACCTGGACAACCGGATTTTATGAAAATTGCTGAAGCATATGGTATAAAAGGTGTACGAATTTCTGATCCAAAACAAATTGAATCTCAACTGAAGGAAGCTGTAGCATATGAAGGGCCGATTTTAATTGAATGTATTATTGCCCCAAAAGAATTGGTTTACCCGATGGTTCAAGCCGGAAAAGGGATTCATGAAATGGAGGGCGTGTAATCATGAAAAGAATCATTGTTGCGACATTAAATAATACAGCTGGAGTTTTAAATCGTGTGACTGGTGTTATGGCACGCAGAAGATTTAACATTGAAAGTATTTCAGTCGGGCATTCTGAAAAGGAAGGAATTTCTCGTTTAACCTTTATTGTGAATGTGGAAAACGAAAACCAAACAGAGCAGTTAACGAAGCATTTAAATAAACAAGTTGATGTGATTAAAGTACTTGATATTACAGAAGATGATGTTGTGGAACGTGAACTGGCTCTGATTAAAGTGAGCTGTAATAGCACCAATCGTATGGAAATTTTTGGATTTTTGGATCCGTTTCGTGCACAAGTCGTTGATGTAGGGAAAGATACGTTAATTATACAAATTGTTGGTGCACAAAATAAAGTTGATGCGTTGATTGATCTATTAAAGCCATTTGGCATTAGAGAAATTTCACGTACAGGCGTTATTGCATCTGTCAGAGGTACAAAAAGGCAAGAAAAAACAAACAAACTTCTTGCTTATTAATAAATTTATATGATTTTATTTAAGAAATTAGGAGGAAAAACAAATGGCAAAAGTTTACTATCAAAAAGATGTACAAGAAAATGTATTGCAAGGAAAAACAATTGCAATTATTGGGTATGGTTCCCAAGGTCATGCACATGCACAAAACCTAAAAGAATCTGGATTTGAAGTCATCGTTGGTGGACGTCCAGGAAAATCATGGGATGCGGCACAAAAAGACGGTTTAAAAGTTGCGACTGTAGATGAAGCAGCAAAAGCCGCAGATGTTATTATGATTTTGCTACCAGATGAACATCAAGCGAAAATATATAAAGAATCTATTGAGCCGAACTTGGTGGCAGGAAATGCTTTGGCATTTGCACATGGATTTAACATTCATTTTGGACAAATTCAACCACCAGCAGATGTGGATGTATTTTTGGTCGCACCGAAAGGTCCAGGACATTTGGTTCGCCGTACTTTCCAAGAAGGTGGAGCTGTACCAGCCTTGTTTGCAGTGTATCAAAATGCAACAGGTAATGCAAAAAATGTTGCGCTTTCTTATGCAGACGGAATCGGTGCCACACGCGCAGGCGTATTGGAAACAACCTTTAAAGAAGAAACAGAAACCGATTTATTTGGTGAACAAGCAGTATTATGTGGTGGAACTTCTGAGTTGGTCAAAGCGGGTTTTGAAACATTGGTGGCAGCTGGATATCAACCAGAAATTGCTTACTTTGAATGTTTGCATGAGTTAAAGCTTATTGTTGATTTAATGTATGAAGGCGGATTGACCAATATGCGTTATTCTATTTCTGATACAGCACAATGGGGTGACTTTGAAGTAGGTCGACGTATCATTACCGATCAAACACGTGAAGAAATGAAAAAAGTATTATCTGAAATTCAAGACGGAACATTTGCCAAACGTTGGATCAAAGAAAATGAAGACGGTCGTCCAGTATTTAATGCACGTGATCAAGAAGAAAGACAAAGTCAGCTAGAAGAAGTCGGAAAACAGCTTCGCAGCATGATGCCATTTATTAAACAAAAAGCAATTTGTGAAGAATAAAAGGATATATAAAGAGGCTGGGGGTGCTAGCCTCTTTTATATATCTGAATGATAAAGGAGAGAAAAATGAAAAAGAAAATTATTTGTTTGCCAGGAGATGGGATTGGTCCTGAAATTATGGACAGTGCACTGCAAATTTTACAGGCTATTGCTAACAAACACCAATATGAATTTGAAATTGAAACGTATGATTTTGGTGGAATTGCTATAGATAGAAAGGGAAGCTCTTTACCAGAGGAAACCTTAAAGGCTTGTTTAAATAGTGATGCAGTACTTTTGGCAGCTGTTGGTGGACCAAAGTGGAGTGGAGATGGGGATCGCCCAGAGAAAGGTTTACTTGCAATCCGTAAAGCATTGAATTTATATGCCAATGTTCGTGGATTGGAAGTATTTCCACAGCTTGCTACATTTTCGCCGTTGAAAGAAGAAAATGTAAAAAATGTAGATTTTATTGTGGTTCGAGAGTTGATTGGTGGCATTTATTTTGGTGAGCCGAAAAAGTTTACACATGAAGAGGCAATGGATACGTTAATGTATACACGTGAGGAAATTGAACGTATTATCACATTTGCTTTTGAAACCGCAAGAAAACGAAGAAAAAAGGTAACATCTATTGATAAGGAAAATGTGCTCAGTTCCAGTAAGCTATGGCGTGAAGTGGCATTGGAGACTGCCAAGAAATACCCAGATGTGGAATTGGAGCATTTGTTGGTTGATGCGGCTGCAATGGAGTTGATTCGTTGTCCATCACGTTTTGATGTTATTGTAACAGAAAATATGTTTGGTGATATTTTAAGTGATGAAGCATCTATGATTGCAGGTTCTTTAGGTCTTTTACCTTCTGCCAGCTATTCAACTGCAGGACCGACATTATATGAGCCGATTCATGGCTCTGCGCCAGATATTGCTGGTCAAAATATTGCCAATCCAATCGGCATGATCCGTTCCATGGCAATGATGCTAAATGATTTTGATTTAAAAGCAGGCTATGTGGATGTGGAAAAAGCACTTCATTTTGTACTGGATCAAGGTATTCGCACAAAAGATTTAGGTGGTACGGCATCTACAACAGAATTTACACAAGCTATGATTGCTGTATTAAAATAAAGGAGGATTTTTCGTGGGAAAAACATTATATGATAAACTTTGGGAACAGCATGTTGTTTCTGGAAAAGATGGAGAAAGCCAACTTTTATATATTGATTTACATTTGTTGCATGAAGTGACTTCTCCGCAAGCATTTGAAGGCTTAAGATTAGCAAATCGAAAAGTCCGTCGTCCGGATAAGGCGTTTGCAACAATGGATCATAACGTTCCAACAGATGATCAACTTGTTGTTAAGGATGAAATTTCCAAGCAACAATTGGATGCATTAAAAAGAAACTGTACAGATTTCGGTGTAGAGTTGGCAGATGTAACAGATGCTCGTGTTGGGATTGTACATGTCATTGGGCCAGAGCTCGGTTTAACTTTGCCAGGAAAAACAATTGTGTGTGGTGACAGTCATACAGCAACACATGGAGCGTTTGGTGCACTTGCTTTCGGGATTGGTACAAGTGAAGTTGAACATGTTTTGGCAACTCAAACTTTGTATCAAAAGAAAGCAAAATCTATGGGTGTAAAGATTACCGGAAAATTGCAAAAGGGTGTTTTTGCAAAAGATGTTATTTTGAAATTGCTTGCAACATATGGTGTAGATATGGGAACTGGGCATGTTATTGAATTTTATGGTGAAACCATTTCCAATATGAGCATGGAGGAACGGATGACGATTTGTAACATGGTTATTGAAGGTGGAGCAAAGGCTGGGCTGATTGCACCAGATGAAACAACTTTTCAGTACGTCTCTGGTAGAAAATATGCACCAAAGGATATGGAGAAAGCCATTGCAATTTGGAAAGAACTGTATACTGATGCAGATGCGAAATTTGATAAAGAAATTTCGCTTGATGTATCTGATCTTGCACCTATGATTACATGGGGAACCAATCCAGGCATGGGAATGGAAATTACTGAGAAAATGCCAGAAATCAAGGATTCAAATGATGCCCGTGCTTATGAATATATGGGATTGCAGCCGGGGATGACTGGGCGGGATATTCCAATTCGGCATGTATTTATTGGTTCATGTACAAATTCACGTTTATCGGATTTACAGGTTGCAGCAAATTATTTAAAGGGAAAAAAAGTAAAAGAAGGTATACGCGTTTTGGTTGTTCCAGGATCAAAAACGGTTCGTCAACAAGCGATGAATCTTGGATTGGATAAGATTTTTGAGGCAGCGGGTTGTGAATGGAGGGAACCGGGTTGTTCCATGTGCTTGGGTATGAATCCTGACCAAGTTCCTGGTGGTGAGCATTGTGCTTCTACTTCAAATCGGAATTTTGAAGGACGTCAGGGAAAGGGTGCACGTACACATTTATGTAGTCCACTTATGGCTGCAGCAGCGGCTGTACATGGCTATTTTATTGATGTTCGAAAGGAGGAGTTTTAATGGAACCATTACGTATACACAAAGGAACAACTGTTTCATTTATGCTGGATCATATTGATACTGACCAAATTATTCCAAAACAATATTTAAAGCGAATTGAGCGAACTGGGTTTGGTGTGTATTTATTTGATGAATGGCGGTATTTGGAAGATCGTTCTGATAATATGGCGTTTTCTTTAAATGCACCAGACCGAAAAGGCGCAAGTATTTTAATTTCAGGAGAGAATTTTGGCTGTGGCTCTTCACGTGAGCATGCACCATGGGCTTTAAATGACTATGGATTTAAAATCATTATTGCTGGGAGTTTTGCGGATATTTTTTATATGAATTGTTTAAAAAACGGAATGCTTCCAATTGTTGCTTCCAAGGAAATTCGTGAAAATCTCGCAGAATTGCCAGGTGATGTGGAAATTACAGTGAATCTAGAGGAGCAAACTGTTTATACACCAGATTTTTCTTTTACATTTGAGATTGATCCAGCATGGAAGGATAAATTGTTAAATGGTTTAGATGATATTTCAATTACATTGCAAAATGAGGATAAAATTATTGCATTTGAAGAAAATCAACTGAAATTCTAATTTAAAACATACTGAACTTCAAGAAATAAATAGAAAATGAACAGCAAGGATTAAAATAAAATCTGCCATATTAAATAGCTAGAAAATTATTTTCATGTTTTATGGGGATGATTTGAATAAGCTTTAAGATAAAAGTGCTTTTTGATGTCATTTGCAGAAAATCTTCTCAACAAAGAGAGAGGAAATTAGCTGTTTCTTATAGAAAGATTGTAGATTGAGACCATAGGAAATTCTAATCCACTTTTTGTTTGCTATTTTGTCGTTTTGAACTGCTAGGTTCTTTGTTTTGTTATAGGGTTCAATAGGACATTTGTAGATAAGTCTAAAAAACAGTCAATTTTCTGTTTTCTATAATCTTTTCCATTTATTTTCTTGAAGTTTTTCTTATTTAAAATGAAAGCATAATAAATTCGACTATTCTATCTTAATTTTTTGCATTTGATTTTTGAGTAAATATTATCGTAAGATATTTAAATTTAAATATAAAAAAATTTAGCAGATTATAAAGTTCTTTTCTGTTCCGTGTTAAAAAAACAACTTTGGTTTTGAAAATATAAAAATACTTATGGAGTTTTTTAAAATTTTTATTCAGAAATTATAAAATATTAAAAAATATATTTGAAATTTAGTTTAATAAAAATAATTATTTAATAACAGGGAAATATAATATATATTAATTTTGCTTTTTGATAATGTAAATTTTATATAAATAAAGTAACGGTAATGTAAATAAAAAATGAATTTTTTGTAAAAAAAACTTGTGTTATAACAGATCATCGTTTATACTTCATGTAAAAAAGGGGGATTGAAATCATATGGTTAGTACAACATGGAGGAGAATGTGGAAGTGGCACTATCAAATTAAAGATTTATTTATGAAATTTGCGCCACACACACCAGATACTGTTTTACAACAAGATGAAGACAAACTTGATTTAAGTCAAGATCATGAACCGCCACATATGACACCGTTGCGTTGGACGGGTTTGATTTTAGGTCCAATATTATTTTTATTGATTTTATTATTTTTAAAACCAGAGGGTCTCTCACCTGAAGGTGTAGCTGTTTTGGCTTCTACTGTTTGGATTGCAATTTGGTGGGTGACAGAAGCCATTCCAATTCCGGCAACCTCTTTATTGCCAATCATTTTATTTCCGCTGACCAACGCTGTAACAACAAGTGTTGTAACGGGTGCTTATGCAGATAATAATATTTACTTGTTTATGGGTGGATTTATGTTGGCGCTTGCATTGGAGAAATGGAATTTACATAAACGAATTGCACTTACAATTATTTCAGTCGTTGGAACTTCACCAAATGCCTTAATCGGTGGATTTATGATTGCGACTGCATTTTTATCCATGTGGGTATCTAATACAGCGACTGCTATGATGATGTTGCCAATTGCAACTGCAGTTATTTTTAAAATGAACGAATCTTTAAAAGAGACCAAAGATCCGCGCATTGCAGAAAACTTCTCAAAAGCATTGCTGTTGGGAGTCGGTTATGCTGCCTCCATTGGTGGTTTGGCGACTTTAATCGGTACACCACCAAATTTGATTTTCGCTACCTATGCCAAAGAGATTTTTGGTGTTGAAATTTCATTTGCAAAATGGATGTTGTTTGGTTTACCATTATCACTTGTTATTTTAATCTTTTGCTGGTTTTATTTGACTAAAATTGCTTTTCGTGTCAATGTAAAAAATATTCCAGGTGGATTGGAAGTGATTCGTGAAGAAAAGAAGGCACTTGGAAAAGCTGGATTGGAAGAAAAAATTGTTTTAACCATATTTGTCGCTACAGCACTTTTATGGGTATTACGTTCTTTCATTTTCGGGGAAGGAAAATTGTTTGAACTTGCGCTTGATGATACGATTATTGCCATCTTGGCTGCAATTGTATTGTTTATTATTCCAGCTCGTGATGGTAAAGCGTTGCTTGGCTGGGAAGATGCTGTAAAATTACCTTGGGGAATTTTATTGCTGTTTGGTGGCGGTCTTGCTATTGCCAAAGGCTTTACAGAAACTGGATTGGCAACTTGGTTAGGTACACAGTTGGAAGTTTTAAAAGGTGCACCGATGATTTTGGTGGTTTTGGCCGTTACAACATTGGTTATTTTCTTAACAGAATTTACGTCCAATACCGCAACGGCAACAATGATGTTTCCAATTATGGGAGCATTGGCTGTTGCAATCGATGTACATCCATATACATTATGTATTGCTGCAGGGCTTGCTGCAAGCTGTGCATTTATGTTTCCAGTTGCTACACCGCCCAATGCCGTTGTATTCAGTAGCGGTTATATTAAAATGATGGATATGGCAAAAGCAGGTTTATGGCTTAACATCGTATGTATCTTTATTATAACTGGCTTTTTGTATTTCTTATTGGGAAGTATTTGGGGCATTGATATTGGTTCATATCCAGTAGATTTTCCAAAACCATAGGTTATAAGTAATTATTTTTTGACATCCCGTAGTCTTACTCTACGGGTTTTTTTGTGTAAATGAAGTTTTGATCCAACGATTGAAAAGGTATGCAAGTGGATATTATGCAAAATGAACATGTATATTTTAAGTCTCTAGGATAAACTCAATGATTGGTTTCATAGCATTTGAATGATTTTCCTTAGATGAATTGCAATTTTCCTGCTAAATATCAGTTTTATATGACTCTTTTCTTCTACAAATGTTTTTCCTATATAGAGTCTTAGATAAAATAAATTTTAGCCATATTTTTTAGAAAAAAACATTTTTGCACCAAATTTATTATAATTTGTAATTCAAAAGTTTACTGCTTTTCGATAGTCAGTCATTTACTTTGCTGGAAACCAGATTATGAGTATTTCAAAAGAATTTTTTGTTTATGCCAAAGAGCGAAAGAGGTACAGGAGGTTGGGACAAAGAAGATTGAATTCAAAGAAAAAAGAACGATGATGCAAAATTTACATGTAATTTTACATCTGTTCGTCTTTTTGGATTTATGTATTTTATTATTGAAAATAATTTATTTATAACAATATATATATATATATATATATATATTGTTTTTATCAAAAATTTTAATTTATTGGAAAATAATATTATTATTTTATTTTTTGATATAATAGATTCAGTTCATTTTCTGTATAAATTTCAATATGATGATTTAGTAATACATCAGCCGTTATACCGTTTCCGTCTGTTAATTGTCCGTCAAATTTTCCATTGTAAATTTTTTTATAACCACAAGAGGGGCTCTTGCTTTTTAAAATGGCGTATTGACATTGGTTCAGTTGTGCAATTTTTAACGTTTCTTTTGCTCCTTGAAAAAACTGATTGGTATAATCTTTACCTGATTTTGTTTTGGCACGGATTTGATTTTGTTTGGTCATCAATTCTACGGGTTCTCTAGGCGTGCTAAGACCACCAAGCTGTTCAGGACAGATTGGAATGAGTGTATATTTTTTGGACTGCTCAAACAATTGCTTTTGCAGGCAATTTTTTCCATCATATCGACAATTTATTCCGATTAAACAGGCACTGACTAGAATATTCATGATTTGTTCTTTCCTTTCAATTTTTTTATTGTAACATTTGTGACTATTTTTTGGTATCTGGTTTTTGTATATTATAAGAAAAAACATAAAGTTGAGGGTTGATTTTAAGTGAAACGTATGGAAAGAGAACGTGAAACCATGAAAGTAATGGTGGAAATTTATTGTAAAGATCATCACCATCCCTTTGAAACGCCTTGCAAGGAATGTCAGGAATTTTTAGACTTTGCACTTTTTCGTTTAATGCAATGTCCATTTCAGGAAAAGAAACCAGCATGTCAAAATTGTCAAATTCATTGTTATCGATCGAATCAAGAAATGCGTAGAAAAGCCAAACAGGTAATGGGTTATGCAGGTCCGCGCATGCTCATGAAACATCCATATTTTGCCTTGATGCATGTGATCGATAAATTTAGAAAGACACCGAATTTGAAAGAAATCAAGAAAGTAAGAAAACAATAAGGTTTAAAAGAAATTTCAGCTATAAATTTTTTCGTAAAACCATTATACTGGTATTATGTGTGAAAAAGAAATAAGGGGGGATCATAATGCCGATTAAGATTCCGGATCATCTGCCGGCAAAAGAAATTTTAGAAGCGGAAAATATTTTTGTTATGGCGGAATCTAGAGCTTATCATCAAGATATTCGTCCACTGAAAATTTTAATTTTAAACTTGATGCCTACAAAAATTGAAACTGAAACACAGCTTTTGCGATTGCTAGGCAATACACCTTTACAAGTAGAAATTACATTCATTCATCCCAAAAGCCATGTATCCAAAAATACATCTTCTGCTCATCTTTCAAATTTTTATTCGTATTTTAATGAAGTACAACATCAAAATTTTGATGGCATGGTGATAACTGGTGCGCCAGTGGAGACTTTGTCTTTTGAAGAGGTCGACTACTGGAAAGAACTTGTGGAAATTATGGAATGGTCAAAAACACATGTTTTTTCTACGCTTCATATTTGCTGGGCTGCACAGGCTGGGTTATATTATCATTTTGGAATTCCGAAGTATGAACTGCCTGAGAAGCACTTTGGAGTGTTTCAATATTATGTCAATTTGAAATATGAAAAGCTATTTCGTGGTTTTGATGATTTTTTTTATATGCCACAATCTCGTCATACTGAAGTTCGTTATGCGGATATTATGAAATGTGCTGATTTGGAGATTTTATCGCTTTCAGATGATCAGGATATCAATATTGTTGCGGTAAAGGATAGAAGTCAATTTTTCATTACCTCTCATTCAGAATATGATGCACTGACGTTAAAGGCAGAATATGATCGAGATATTCATCGTGGCTTAAGCATTCCGGTTCCAAAAAATTATTATCCTGAAGATGATCCCACAAGAACACCACATGTATTGTGGCGAGCTCATGCAAACTTATTGTTTTCCAATTGGCTGAATTATTATGTATATCAGGAAACACCGTATGAAATCGGAAAATTGCAAAGTAAGGAGCAAGAAAAATGAAGATAGATTATCATGTGCATTTGGAAGAAGGTCCATACAATTTAAGTTGGTTGAATAAAGCAAATGGTAAGCTCGCACCTATTTTTTTAGAGAAATCTGGTCTGATTCCAGGAACAAAAGAAGCCATCATTGCACATACTGAGCAATTTTTACGCTATTTAAAAGAGGGGCCATTTACGGAAAATTTTTTCGATCATTATTTAAAATCTGCAAAGGAAAAAGGATTAAAGCAGGTCGGACTTGTAGATCATTTATATCGTTTTAAAGAAACAAGGGCTTATTTTGATCAATTTGTGATTGTGGATGACACACCACTTGGAAAAGAACAAAGATATTTTTTTGATACCATTATGATCGAAGAAATGGATGTGTTTATTGCATTTGTTCAATCGCAAAAAGAAAAATGGAAGCAAGAAGGAATAGAGCTGCGTTTGGGCATTGAAGCTGATTACTTTGTCGGTGGTGAAGAGATGCTTCGTCCATGGCTGGAGGAAAAACCTTGGGATTTTGTGATTGGATCGGTGCATTTCAATCAAGGCTGGGGCTTTGATAATCCAGATACCATTGATCGTTATAATGATCTAGATTTACTTGCACTGTATAAAGATCATTTCCACACCGTTGAAAAATTGATTCAATCCGGTTTGTTTGATTTTGTGGCACATCTAGATAATCTAAAAGTATTTAATTTTCGTCCAAATGAAGATGAATTAATTTCCATGTATGAAAAAATTGGAGATCTGTTAATGCAACACAATATGGCAACAGAATTGAGTACTGGATTGAAATATCGTTATCCCGTCCAGGAATGTTGTCCCAGTCCAACCTTTTTAGAAGTTTTGGTTAAAAAGGGCGTCCCGTTTACATTATCTTCTGATGCGCATTTTGCAGTTGATTTGGGAATGTTGATACCCGAAGCTGTGCAGCAACTAAAAGATTTGGGTGTAACAGAAATTGCAACGTTTAAAAATCGGAAGAGAATAATGTTGCCAATAGAATAAAATTCAAATATATGGAACCAATAAAAAAACGTTGAAGGAATATGAAAGGATAAACTTCAACGTTTTTTGTTTATACTGTTTCGTTTCACCTTTAGATAGGTTTATGGAAAAATAAGAGCAATGATGGAATTCGTTTCTTTGTGATTTTTGATATAAAAAATCAAATGATATTTTGATGAACAAAAAAATTGGAAACTGTGGGATATTATCTAGCTACAAGGTTTTTGATAATTTTATTTATCTTGCAATTCCTGCTTTTTTGATACTTCGATGTTTTTATGGTCATAATACTTGACTTTCCAAAACTATATAATATAAGGATGTATACCACAAATATAGAGATATGGGGAAGATCCAATATTCAAACTGTTTTTATGCGTTTTTCTATTGGCACCTATAGAGTTTTTTTTGTCTATTTACCAATAAAAATGGTGTTTTTTCTAATCTGATTGGCATAAAAGCGCTGTTTTAAGAGAAAATACATGGTCCTAAAACAGTTTTGTGATGTTTTAGACAGCATTTGTATGGTTTTCATATATTAGATTGTCCAAGTTGTATGAGAAATGGAATGATTGAATAGCATATAGGAATAAAAATACAAGAGATTTTTCAAAAATGATTGTAAAGAAACATTTTAAAACCAAGATAAGAATAAGAAATAGATAGACACTTACAAAAGTGGTAAATTAAATCAGATATTTGGGATGAAGATGTTTTATAAAAGTAGCTGATGCTATGTTTTTTATGGTTTCACCCAATTCTCTTTATCGTTTATGTAGATGAATTTCTATAGTTTGTTTTTTATGTCTTTTATACGTCTTACAAAATCTTATATATAAAGAATTTGCTTTACATCCCATTATTTCCCTTATAAAATTAAAAGAATAGATGATTCATTGTAAAAATGGAGAAAGTCAATTTAGCAGGTGATGCAAATGAATAATTATAAAAGTGTAACATTGGAAGGCTTTCAGGATCATTTGTATCCGGAAAGCCATGAAAAACGTCAGCTTGTCGATGCGTTTCGTTCTGTTTTTTATTCTTTTGGGTACGAAGAAACAGAATCTCCGATTTTAGAATACTATGATATGTTTGAAGATGCGTTTATCAATAAAGAAAATACATTTAAGTTTTTTGATGGAAAAGGTCGAATTATTGTTCTTCGCCCAGATTTAACGATGCCAATGGCACGAATTGCTACAACGAAGTTAAAGGATGTACCTCGTCCACTGAGACTGTCTTATTCTGGGAATTTGTATCGTTTTATAGAGGCTTATGGCAAATCAAAAGAAATTTATGAAACTGGTGTAGAATTGATTGGAGCAACGGGTGTTTTTGCAGATGCTGAGGTTTTGATTTTGGCTATTGAGGCTTTGCAAAAAAGTGGGTTAACCTCTTTTCAAATTGAAATTGGTCATGCAGATATTTTTCATTCGATTGTAGCTGATTCTAATTTGACTGGTGAACAGATTTCGGAAATTCAGGAATTTATTGATAAAAAGGACCTGATGGCTGTGCAAAAAATGGTTAGATCAGACAACGTTCAAGTGAAAAATCATCAATTGCTGGTTGAGCTTGGGGCGTTATATGGCGATCATGATGTTTTGGAAAAGGCGCGCCATTTGGCGGTAGATCATACTTGTAAAGCCGCAATTTCACATATTGAAAACGTTGTTGAGTTGTTAAACCAGCGTGGATATGGTGATTATATTTCAATTGATTTGGGATTTTTGCACCACTTGAACTATTATACAGGAATTATTTTTAAAGGTATTACATATGGTGTTGGTTATCCAATTTTAAACGGTGGACGTTATGATCGACTTTTGCAAAAATATGGACAAGACGATCCAGCGGTTGGTTTTGCGATTAATGTTAATGAGCTATTGGCCGCCATTTACAGCCAGAAAATTCGATTGAAATGGGGTGAAAAACCGGCTGTTTATTTCGGATCGGATGCTTTGAGAATAAAGCAACTTTTTTCCATTGCACAGCGTCTACGTCAAATGGGCTGGGTTGTATGTGAGGACTTGCTTCCGGGAAGTAAAGCACAAATTTATCGAAATGCTGAACTTCGCCGCTATACCAATGTGGCTTATTTAACTGTGCAAGGTACACTGATTTGGATGCAAAAGGAAGAAGCTACTCAAGACATAAAAGAAACAGAAATAACAGAACTGAATGATTTAGAGGAGATTTTTCAATGGAATATTTGAATGTTGCGCTTCCGAAAGGACGAATTGGAAATTTAACTGCAGAAATGTTTACGAAATTGGGATTTAAAGGTTTAGATGAAATCGGTCATACACGTAAGCTTATTTTAGAAGATGAAAAAAACAAGATTCGTTTTTTTCTTGTCAAGCCGTCCGATGTAACAACTTATGTTGAATATGGCAGTGCCGATATCGGGGTTGTCGGAAAGGATGTTATTTTAGAAGAAAATCGAAATTTATATGAGGTACTTGATTTGGGGTTTGGAAAATGTAAGGTTGTCGTTGCAGGACCAAAAGATTTGGTAGGTAAATGGCAGGATGTCAATCATAAGCGGGTTGCAACAAAGTATCCAAATATTACAAGAAGTTTTTTTGAACAGACAAAAAAAGAATCCATTGAAATTATTAAATTGAATGGCTCTATTGAGCTGGCTCCATTGATTGGATTGTCAGAAATTATTGTAGATATTGTGGAAACTGGAACAACTTTAAAGGAAAATGGACTGGTTGTGTTAGAAACCATTACCGATGTTAGTGCTAGACTTGTCGTCAATCGTGTCAGTCTAAAAATGAAGCAAAATGCGATTGAGTCGGTGATTTCAGGATTCAAAAAACAATTGGAGGTTGTAGGTTGATGAGTCGATTTTGGAATGAACGATTGTCTTTTTTGTCTCCGTATATTCCGGGGGAACAGCCAAAAAACGAACAGATAATCAAACTAAATACAAATGAAAATCCGTATGGTCCATCGCCAAAAGTACTCCAAGCTGTTCAGACTGCAGTAAATGACACGCTCCGCTTATATCCAGATCCTCTGGCAGTTGAACTTCGGCAAGCAATCGCCAGACGAAATAAATTAACTGTAGAACAAGTTTTTGTCGGTAATGGATCGGATGAAGTACTTGCACTTAGTTTTATGGCATTTTTTTCTTCAAAAAGGAAAATTTGTTTTCCAAATATTACATATAGCTTTTATCAAGTATATGCCAATTTATTTGGTATTCCATATACTTGTCCGAAGCTTAGTCCAGATTTTCAAATTTGCTTGGAGGATTATATGCAAGTACCAGGTGGTGTGCTTATTGCCAACCCGAATGCACCCACTGGAATTTTACTATCCTGTGTAGAAATTGAACAGCTTTTACAGCAAAATCCAGATTGTGTGGTAATTGTTGATGAAGCTTATATTGATTTTGGCGGGGACTCGGCAGTTTCTTTGATTCCAAACTATGAAAATTTACTCGTGGTTCAAACTTTTTCAAAATCACGTGCACTGGCTGGACTCCGTATCGGATTTGCAATGGGTCATCCAGCGTTGATTCAAGGCTTGGAGATTGTCAAGAATTCTTTTAACTCTTATCCGCTTGATCGATTGGCATTGGTAGCTGGAAAAGCTTCGATAAAAGATGAACTGTATTTTCAGTCTGTAGTACAAAAAATTATTCAGACGCGTGAATGGACGGTACAACAAATGGTGCAACTAGGTTTTACAGTTTTGCCTTCCCAAGCCAATTTTATTTTTGTTACACATCCTAAAAAGGAAGCCAAGACATTATTTCTTGCTCTTCGTGAACAGAATATATTTGTGCGTTATTTTGCACAGGAGTTGCTTTCAGATTATTTACGAATCACCATTGGTACTCAAAAGGAGATGGAAGCACTGATTGCAACTTTGAAAACATGGATGGTTTAAAAGGAGGAGGTCTTATGAGAAAAGCTGAAATTCAGAGAAAAACAAATGAAACTGACATTCGATTAGAACTTTCTTTAGATGGAGAAGGCGCACTGAATGGTTTAACGCATATCGGTTTTTTTGATCATATGCTACATTCTTTTGTTCGGATCGGGTTGTTTGACTTGAAGCTAGAAGTAACCGGAGACACATATATTGATGACCATCATACAGTAGAAGATGTTGGAATTGTACTTGGACAAGGGATACGGAAAGCTATAGGAGATAAAAAAGGCATTCAAAGATATGGTTCCACAATTTTACCAATGGATGAGGTGCTTGTATTGGTTGCGGTTGATTTAGGTGGTCGCCCATATTTTTCATTTGATGTGGATCTTCCGTTTGGAAAGGTTGGCTCGTTTGATACAGAGTTGGTTGAGGAGTTTTTCAAATCGGTTGCATTCAATGCGCAAATGAATTTGCACATGAAAGTTTTGAGTGGTTCAAATGTACATCACATAATTGAAGCACTGTTTAAAGCATTTGGAAAAGCTTTAGATCAGGCAACGCAAAAAGATGAACGAATTAAGCATGTGATGAGTACAAAGGGCGTGATATAGTTATATTTTTATGTTTGAAATAACAATCCGAGCGAAAGCTTTGTAAATAGCTGTTTTAGAATTGCATGAGTGCATTCTAACGGATATGTAAAATGTGGAGTCAGAATAGTAGAATTATTGTAAAAATATTCAGGTCATTGTAGTAAAAGTCATCTGCTGCACTTACCATAAAATAAGGAAAGAAGGAACAGCCATGATAGCCATTATTGATTACGGTGCAGGGAATCTTGGAAGTGTCGAAAAAGCCTTCCGCATGCTTGGTGCCGAGGTATTGATTACAGCCAATCCAAATGATGTGCTTCAGGCAGACGGTGTAGTTTTGCCGGGTGTCGGTCATTTCAAGGATTGCATGGATAAAATAACATGTTCAAATATGGATCAAGCCATTGCTGAAGTTATTCAAAATCAACGTCCCTTTTTGGGGATTTGTGTCGGTTTACAAATGTTATTTGAATCCAGTGAGGAAGGGAAAGAACCAGTTGCAGGTCTTGGCATTTTAAAAGGGAAGATCAAAAAATTTTGTTTGCCTAAAAGCTATAAAGTTCCGCATATGGGATGGAATCAAGTGCAAATCAAAAAAAATTCTCCGATTTTTGCTGAAATTGCAGATGCTTCATATTTTTATTTTGTACATACATATTATTTAGAGGCAGAAGATCCAGAAATGGTCATTGGAACGACAGATTATGGCATAATCTTTGATGCAGTCATACAACAAAATGCATTGTTTGCTTGCCAATTCCATCCGGAAAAAAGTGGAAAAACAGGACTAAAGTTTCTTCGGAATTTTGTTGAGTTTGTAAAAGAAGGTGGGGAAAATGAATGATTATATATCCAGCAATTGATATTCGAAATGGAAATTGTGTGCGTTTATTTAAAGGAGATTACACACAGGAGACGATTTATTCTGATGCACCGCTTACGATGGCCAAGGCGTTTGAACAGTCTGGGGCTGAATTTTTGCACGTGGTTGATTTAGATGGTGCCAAGGATGGAGATTCACCGAATGTTCAAATTGTAATGGAAATTGCAAATGCATTACAAATTCCGGTTCAATTTGGTGGTGGCATTCGTTCCCTTGAAAAAATTGATCGGCTGATTGAGGCGGGAGTTGCACGTGTAATTTTAGGTACCTCTGCAGTAAAAAATAAATCGCTTGTGATAGAAGCTGTGAAAAAGCATGGCGAAAAAATTGCAGTTGGTATCGACGCCAAAGATGGCTATGTTGCGGTTGCAGGCTGGAAGGAAACCAGTGAATTTCAAGCGGTAGAATTTGCAAAAATCATGGAAAAAATCGGTGTAAAAACAATAATTTATACAGATATTTCGCGTGATGGGACTTTAGAAGGGCCAAATGCAGTTGCCATGAAAGAAATGGTACAGGCTGTTTCTTGTCAGGTCATTGCCTCTGGTGGTGTTGGAAAAATTTCAGATATTGAAGCATTAAAAACAACAGGTGTATCCGGCATTATTATTGGAAAAGCAATCTATACCGGCTCTGTTCGTTTAGAAGATGCGATTCAAGCAGCGAAGGAGTGTTAAAACATGCTGACCAAACGAATCATTCCTTGCCTAGATATTAAAGGTGGGCGTGTTGTAAAGGGTGTACAGTTTGAAAATATTGTTGATGCAGGCGATCCAGTTGAAAATGCAAAATTTTATGATGCACAAGGTGCCGATGAGTTGGTTTTGTTGGATATTATGGCTTCTGCAGACACTAGAAGCATTTTATTGGATGTTGTAAAAGGTGTCGCACAGGCAGTATTTATTCCGTTTACGGTTGGTGGTGGGATTCGCTGTGTGGAGGATTTTCGAACGCTTTTAAACGCAGGTGCTGATAAGGTTGCTGTGAATTCTGCTGCGATTAAACGTCCAGAACTGATTTCAGAAGCTGCCAAGAAATTTGGCAGTCAATGTGTGGTGCTGGCAATTGATGCGAAAAAGCGCTTGGATGGTTCTGGATGGGATGTCTATTTAAATGGTGGTCGAGTGAATACTGGTCTGGATGCAGTTCAATGGGCAATTGAAGGATACAAACACGGTGCTGGTGAAGTTTTGCTGACCAGTATGGATGGTGATGGCACGAAAGATGGATATGATATTGCCTTGACTGCGGCCATTTCCTCTGCTGTGCCGATTCCAGTTATTGCTTCTGGTGGTGCAGGTACTTTGGCACATTTTAAAGAAGCAATTGTACAAGGAAAAGCCGATGCGGTTTTGGCAGCTTCATTATTTCATTACCGTGTACTAACCATTCAAGCATTAAAAGAATACTTACAATCAGAAAATATTCCAGTTCGGATAGAGCCAAGGGAGGTTCCGAAATGAATATTCCAATATTAAAATATGATGAAAAAGGTTTGATTCCTGCGATTGCACAAGATTTTGAAACGGGTCAAATTTTGATGCAGGCTTTTATGAATGAAGAAGCTCTTCGTCGGACTATTGAGACCGGCTTTGTACATTATTATAGTCGCAGCCGACAGGCTTTATGGATGAAAGGTGAAACTTCAGGCAATAGGCAGATTTTACGACGGATTTTAGTGGATTGTGATTTGGATTCTTTGATTATTAAAGTGGTGCAACAGGGACCAGCTTGCCATACTGGAGAACCAAGCTGTTTTTATCGGGAATTAAATGGTATCGGAGAAATTCAGAAGATTGATACCTCCGTTCAAGATATGTTAAAAAACTGGACGTTAAAAATTCCAATATCAGAAGCCCAGGAAGTCGAGTTGAAAAAATCAGAAAAACTAGTGTATACAGAAGCGATCGATCCAAGATTTAAGGATAAGTCCAATCAGGATGATTCCTTACTCATTCAAGGTGAGGGACATATTTTGGACAGACTTTATGACTTGATTCAGGAACGTAAATCACATCCTGTTGAAGGCTCTTATACAAACTATTTATTTGAAAAAGGATTGGATAAAATTTTAAAGAAAGTCGGTGAGGAAAGCACAGAAGTTGTAGTTGCTGCGAAAAATCATGATGTCAAAGAGTTGAGTATGGAAGTAGCAGATTTGTTTTATCATGTGTTGGTTGGTCTGGTTGAAGCAGGTGTAACACTTGAACAGGTTTATGAGGTGTTGCGTGAAAGACATAAAGGCTAAGTAAACCATCGATACAAAAAGGTTTGTTCAATACACTTTTAACTTAGTAATTAATCTTATAAGATTTTATCAAGCGACTCATTGCTTTTTTATATCTTTAATATCCATATTGTGTATCTATTTACAGGTATAGAAACATTTGGGGTAAGATGCATTGGAAAAGGTTGTATAACTACCTAAACAAGTTTGTTTTTCTGCATTGAAAATAGCCGAGTGTTATCCTTTATATTGCTATTTCATTTTAATTATAAAAAGAAATTTCTCTGTGACTCATATCACAGAGAAATTTCTTTCTTATTATCACCATCGCAAATGAAAATGCGAGTAGGATATTATTATTTCATCATCATAAAAGTACAGTTTATAAAGGAGTACACAAAGTAACGATCTGACGGGTGGTGTCCTTCTTTTCAGAATTTCCATGTCATGTTCAAACTGTTAACTTGTGGCGACTATGGTGGTTATCATCAAATCCATCCTCGCCACTTGTCATCAAAGCACGTGCTGTCCCAAGTGCTTAGGTAGGGAAATCTGATTGACACCTATTCTGAGCTGATCTTCCACATATAGCTTAGCCATCTGTTTCACAAGTTCTTGCTAGCGTTCCGTCCAGTTTCCCCATCATATATCTTCAACATTCATATAAGAGAGCAGGACATTGTTTGCTTGCCTTTGTCAGGGGCCCCCATCCACCAGATTTTCAATCTCGCATCTATATGGACGAGTTTCACTTGTAAAGTAGCGATTTTCGGATTGGTCTTTGCTGCTTTCACTTTTCTTCTTTCTTGCTTCCATTCGTTTTATAAAATATTAATTATTGCCTAAAAATTTTAAAAATATGAATATTATATGGGGTTTTATATCTAGATTGAATGTGACAAATTATATTGTTTGTTGAGTTAGTTTCTAAATGTAATATTCAAAATTTCTTGTTATAATTTAACTTTCCATATCATTTCTCAAGATGTAGGTGACTGGCTTATGGAAAGTCGCCTGGCATATTGCATAGGAATAATGGGGATAACCTAAAATATTTCCTACTATTTGATCTTTGATTTATGTAAATTCTAAGTCATGGATTTAAGTTAAGATAAAAGATAAGTATTATAAATGATATAGATTCATAATATTTAAATTTTAATTATTTAATATTCAAAAATAAAATTATTTTATGTTATACATCATTTAATAAAATTTTATTTTTAATTATATAATATTTTATAAAATTACATATAGTCAAAATGTATGTTATAAAGTCACTGTCTTAGTAGGTTTTTTATGAAAAAAATCAGATACATACAAAAAAGTAAGTAATTTACATATGATGAAATTTGTTTAGAATAGAGAAGGTAATCAATTTATTTATAAAAAGGAGAGAAGAAGATGAAAAGGAACACATCAATCATTGGATTTTTAGCTGTAATTATATTTGTCTTGATAATGTCAGGTTGTCAAGAAAAGGAGGATACGCCACAAGTTTCATCAAATGAAAAAGAACAAACTATGACAGTTACAAGTAGTGGCATTGTAAATGGTGTTATTGAAGATAAATATGGAAAAAGAGGCACAGAGTTTAATGAAAATGGTATACCTACCTATTCTTTACCATTAAAAATTGAGAATGCACCTGAAGGCACAGTTTCATATGCCTTACTACTTGAAGACAAAGATGCATTTCCTGTTAGTGGAGGGTTTTCTTGGGTTCATTGGACAGCAGCGAATATTACCAAAACAGAATTAAAAGAAAATGAAAGCCAGACAGCAAAAGATTTTGTACAAGGCGTAAATAGTTGGATGAGTATTCAAGGTGGAGAGCAAAGTAAAGAACTTTCTAGTTTTTATGGTGGAATGGCTCCGCCTGATGCAGAACATACATATGAACTACATGTTTATGCATTGGATACAATGTTAAATTTAGAAAATGGTTTTTTAATGAACGATATGTATAAACAGATGGATGGTCATATTCTAGCAGAGTATACTTTGAAAGGTACGTATAAAAATTAATTCAGGATATTGCTTGTTTTATATAGAATTTCTTTCAAAAGATAGATAAACAATTTTAATCCAATTGTTGTGGATTGTATGAATAAGAGAAATGGCTCCTCATTGTAAATCGGGAATTTAGGCGGTTTATGATGGGGTTTTTTCATGGATGGATTAACATGTTGTAGACTTTTTGGTTACAAGCTTGTGGTAGCATATATTTTGTATGTACGATGTGAATTTTTTTGAAGAAATATTTTTCAAAAGAGATGTGTATCTTTTCTTTTTTTCATAGAGATATATAAAATACATAAGCCTTTCAAAGTAAAGTAAAAGTTTTATTTTTATAAAAAAATGATTTATACTTAAATTATATGTACTTTATTGAGAAATATAAAGTGTCGGGATGAATCTATAATATAGAGGTGAGATGTATGCTGATTCGAGAAAATTATACTTGTCCATTGGAACTGATTCATGACATGATGAAAGGAAAATGGAAATGTATTATTATTTGGCGTTTACGTCTTGGGGCAACAACCCCTTCTCAGCTCCGCCGTGATATTAATGGAATTACAGAAAAAATGTTAATGCAGCATTTAAAAGAGCTTCAGACTTATGGGCTTGTAGATAAAATTAGCCAGGATACCTATCCTTTGCGAACAGAGTATTTTTTAACAGAAAACGGAAAAGAGGTTTTGCGTGCCTTAGAAATTTATCAAAAGTTAGGTATCAAATTTATGTTGCAAAATGGACAAAAAGAAATTTTACTAAAGAAAGGTTTACTAGATGAATAAGCTTAAATACAAACCAAAAAGTAAGTATATACCTACAAAAAAGTAAGTAATTTACTTTATAAAGCGACTCTTGATATATTGAACTTAGAGAATTACTAAGTTATTTGTATCAAGAGTTTTTCTATTTTTATGTTTTATTTAAGTAAGTACAAAGATGAGAGGATTTATCTATGCATAACTTATGTATAAAAATAAATTTTAATTTTGTATAAAGTAGGTTATGAATAAACTGGCTAACAAAATTAGCACAGCAATATGAAAAAAGGAGGTTTTCTATATGCAAAGCAGACGAGGTTTACTTAGTGGCGTAAAAGTTTTAGATTTATCTAGAGTATTAGCCGGCCCATACTGTGCAATGATGCTTGCGGATATGGGGGCCGATGTTTTGAAAATTGAACTACCAGGAAAAGGAGATGATTCACGTTCAAATTATCCGATTGTTGGCGGAGAAAGTGCGTATTATATGAACCTCAATCGAAATAAGCGAGGGATGACGTTAAATTTAAAATCTGAAAAAGGGAAAGAAATTTTTAGAGAGCTTGTAAAGAAAAGTGATATCATAATTGAAAATTATCGTCCAGGTGTAATGGAGAAGCTAGGACTTGGTTATGAAGAGTTAAAGAAAATCAATCCAAGCATTATCTATGGTTCTATTTCTGGTTTTGGACACTACGGGCCTTACAGCAAGCGGGCTGGCTATGACATTATTGGTCAGGCAATGAGTGGGCTTATGAGCACAACAGGTTGGCCTGGTGGAGAAGCTACAAGAACAGGAACAGCCATTGCAGATGTTATGGCAGGATTGTCTTGCTGTGTAGGTGTTTTAGCTGCTTATATTAATCGTTTAAAAACAGGAGAAGGTGAGAAAGTCGATGTGGCTTTGGTTGACTCCATGGTTTCTTCTCTTGAAATCATTAATATTATTTATTTGTGTACAGGAAAAGTTCCTAATCGTATTGGAAACCGTTATGAAGCAATTTACCCATACGATTCTTTTAAAGCACAGGATGGTAGTCTTGTAATTGGTGCAGGAAATGATAAGTTATTTTCCTTATTATGTGATGTAATGGGAACACCAGAGCTTTTAGAAGATGATAGATTTTCTTGTAATAATGAGCGTGTTTTAAATCATGCAGAGTTAAAACCAATTATCGAAGAATGGTTAAAAGACAAAAAAATTGATGAAACCGTTGAGGCATTACTCGCAGTAGGGATTCCTGCTGCGCCGATTAACACCATTGATCGAGTAGTTGCAGATCCGCATATTGCAGGTGCAAGGGAAATGTTTGTAGAAATTGATCATCCGAAGGCTGGAAAACTTAAAATGACAGGCAATCAGATCAAGTTAACCAATCATAAGATTGATACATTTACACATGCACCAATTCTTGGAGAGCATACGGTAGAAATTTTACAAAAAGAGCTTGGATTCACAAAAGAAGAGATCGACAAACTCATAGAAGAAAAAGTATTGTAAGGAGTCGATTCGAATGGGGATGACGATGACTGAAAAAATTCTGGCAAGAGCATCTGGAAAAGATTATGCAAAAGCTGGAGATATTTTATGGGTAAAGGTTGACCAAGCAATGATGGATGATATTCTTGGACCACGTGTACAAATTTCAGAGCAGATGGAGCTTTTAGGTGCAAAAGTTTGGGATTCATCAAAGGTAACCATTATTTCAGATCACTATACACCACCAGCGAATGCAAGGCAGGCAGAAATTGTAAAGTTTACAAGAGAATGGGCTATGAAAAACGGAATTGAAAATTATCATGAATTTGAAGGACCTTGTCATCAAGTGATGGTTGAAAAAGGAAGGGTAGCACCAGGAGATGTTGTTGTTGGAACAGATTCACATACTTGTATGTACGGTGCACTTGGCGCGTTTTCAACAGGGATTGGTTCTACAGAAATGGTAGGCGTTTTGGCAACAGGAGAAATTTGGTTAAAAGTTCCTCAAACCATTCGCTTTCAATTTGAAGGTAAACTTTCTAAAGGTGTCATGGCAAAAGATGTGATTCTTCGTTCAATCGGGATCATTGGACATCATGGAGCAACTTATAAGGCAATCGAATTTACTGGCAGTACATTTGACAGTATGTTGATGGATGAGCGACTTTGTGTAACCAATATGGCAGTTGAAGCAGGAGCAAAAAATGGGATTATTGCATATGATCAGATTACAAAGCAATATTTAGATTCCATTGGTGTAAAAGGTGGACATATTTTTACAAGTGATGTAGATGCTGAGTATTGTGAATCATACAACTTACGTGCAGAAGAAATTGAACCATTATGTGCTTGTCCACATGAGGTAGACAATGTAACAGAAATTAAAAATGTACAGGGAAGACAGATTCATCAGGCTTATATTGGCTCTTGTACAGGTGGAAGATATAATGATTTGAAACTTGCAGCAAAGCTATTAAAAGGACATAAGGTTGCCAAAGGGGTTCGTCTGCTTGTTTCCCCCGCTTCTCGTGAGATATGGGATCGTTGTGCAAAAGAAGGAATTTTATCTGATTTGTCTGAGGCAGGTGCAGTTGTTTTGGCATCCAGCTGTGGGGCTTGCTTAGGTATACACTCAGGTGCGATTGGTGCGGGAGAAGTTTGTATTTCTTCGACCAATCGAAACTTTATTGGACGTATGGGAAGTAAGCAAGGAGAAGTTTATTTAGCCTCACCATTATCTGTAGCAGCCTCTGCAATTACTGGAGAGTTAACAGACCCACGTCAATTTTTGTAAAATAAAAAAATAATAATTTACGGAGGATGGTCATGATTGGTAGAGTAGGTAAAGCCTTGAAATATGGAGATAATATCAATACAGATATTATTTCTCCACCTGCATATATGGAATTACCGATTGAAGAGGCTGCAAAATATGCAATGTATCCAATTGATCCAGATTTTGCAAAACGGTGTAATCCTGGAGATATTTTTGTAACGGAAAATAACTGTGGTTCAGGGTCAAGTCGTGAAACAGCTCCACTGGCTTTACGACAACTAGGGATTCGAACCATCCTGGCAAAATCCTATGCAAGAATTTTTTATCGAAATTGTATCAATTTAGGAATTCTTGCGATTGAGTGCAAAGATACACATGAAATTTCAGCAGACGATAAACTGCAAGTTGATTATGAAAAAGGGATTATCCAAAATTTAACTACAGGGAAATCATATGTTTGTGATAAAATTCCGCCGCACATTATTGAGTTGGTATCATCAGGAGGACTTATTTCATATTTGAAAAAAAAATTATGAGTCTTTTATTGTACAGGAATTTGATCATAAGAATTTAGGAGGAGAAAATATGCATTCAGAGATGGAAATGCTTCGTTGTGCCATTGTTCGAGGTGGAACGAGTAAAGGAATTTTTATTTTAGAAAATGCATTACCAAAAGATCCAATACTTCGAGATCAAGTCATTCTTGCAATTTATGGGAGTCCTGATTTGCGACAAATTGATGGCTTAGGTGGAGGTGATACACTGACAAGTAAGCTTGCCATTATTGGTCCGGCTACCCATCCGGATGCTGACATTGATTATACATTTGGACAAGTAAGTATAACCGATGCATTTGTTGATTATGGTGGAAATTGTGGAAATATTTCTTCAGCTGTAGGACCTTTCGCAATTGATATGGGATTGGTTCGGATTCAAGAGCCAGTTACAACGATTCGGATTCATTTAACCAATACTGGAAGAATATTAGTAGCTGAAGTTCCTGTAAAAAATGGTCGTGCAGCAGTACAAGGAGATTTTTCCATTGACGGTGTACCAGGTACAGGTGCGAAAATTACATTAGATTGGTCAGATGTTGTCGGTGGAATTACTGGACATCTATTACCAACAGGTCAAGCCAAAGATTTTATTGAAGCAGGTGGAGAAACATATAGTGTATCCATTGTAGATGCAGGAAATGTTGTTATTTTTATCCGTGCAGAGGAGCTTGGATTAAAAGGTACGGAAACACCTATGGAAATTGATAGCGATGAAAAATTGCTGGAGCGAATTGAAGAAATTCGTGGAAAAGTATGTGAGAAAATCGGGATGGTCAAACATTGGCAAGATGCAAAAGTTGAAACACCTTACCAACCATTTTTTGCAATGGTAAGTGCTCCAACGACACATAAATGTTTCAATGGTGTTCAAATCTGTCCAGATGATGTAGATGTGATTTCTAGATTGACATTTATGTTAAAAATGCATAAAGCTTATCCTGTAACAGGTACGGTTGCTACAGGTGCAGCTGCAAGAATCAAAGGAAGTATTGTATGGGATTTATTATCTGATCAAGCAAAGCAGGCAGATATTTTAAAAATTGGTCACCCATCAGGTGTAATTCCGATTGAAGCCAAATGTGTTGGAGATAAGATTACAAAGCTAGGGGTATATCGAACAGCAAGAATGATTATGGATGGTTATGTATATGTAAGAAAATCTGTATATAAGGAGTGATGTTGGTGGAAATTCAAATTTTTGAGGTTGGACCACGTGACGGATTTCAAAACATATGCGATTATATCCCTGTTGAAACAAAATTAAAAATCATTGACAAGCTCGTAGATGCTGGTATACAGCATATGCAAATTACATCGTTTGTAAGCCCCAAAGCCATTCCACAAATGCGGGATGCAAAAGAAATTGTAGAAATTTGTTTAAAAAAGTATCCGACACTTGATTTATTTGCGCTTGTACCCAATTTGCGTGGTGCACAAATGGCATATGAAACGGGTCTAAAAAAGGTGACAAATGTTATTTCATTAAGTGAAAGCCATAATCGTGCCAATATCAATCGGTCACGAGAACAATCGTTGGAAGAGCTAGAGCGTATTTTACATACGTATCCACAGCTTGAGGTATGTGTAGATATTGCGACTGTTTTTGGTTGTCCATTTGAAGGGGATCTAGGTATTGTTGCTTTATTAGATTTCTTACAAAACTTATATGAAAAGGGGATTCGTTTATTTAATCTTTGCGACACAATTGGTGTTGCCCATCCAAAACAAGTCCGAGAAATTATAAAGAAAGTTTTGGAAATTTATCCAGATTGTACATTTCAAATCCATATTCATGATACACGTAATATGGGGATGGTAAATACATTGGCAGCCATTGAGTGTGGGATAACTGAAGTTCAGTCTACATTGGGGGGACTTGGAGGATGTCCATTTGCACCAGGTGCATCTGGGAATACAGCAACAGAAGATTTGGTTTATATGTTAGAGAAAATGGGATATGAGACAAATATTAATTTCCAAAAATTATTGGATCTGTCAAAATGGCAAACAACGATTATTCAAGGAAATTATAGTGGTCATCATATTCATATTAAATAAAAAAATCATAAAGGAGAAATGACAAATGAAAGTAACAAGTAGTGCAATCGTTAACGGAGTATTCGAAGATAAGTATGGTAAGCGTGGAGAATTAAATGCATTAGGTATGCCAACGTATTCCATTCCTGTAAAAATTGAAGATGCACCAGCTGGAACAAAAAGTTACGCACTGGTTTTAGATGACAAAGATGCATTTCCAGTCAGCGGTGGATTTGTTTGGGTGCACTGGGTAGCAGCAAATATTCAGCGCGATGAATTGCAAGAAAACGAAAGTCAAACTGCAAAAGATTTTGTACAAGGTGTAAACAGTTGGTTAAGTATTCAAGGAGGGTCACATCCAGCTGAATCATGTAGCTACTATGGAGGGATGGCACCACCAGATGCACCACATATTTATGAACTTCGTGTATATGCATTAGACACAGTTCTTGACTTAAAACCTGGTTTTTATATGAATGAAATGTTTAGACAAATGGAAGGGCATGTTTTAGAAGAAGTTGTGATTAAGGGTGAGTATAAAAACTAATTGTATTCGGTCTATGAACATTACTGCTAAAAATCGTTGAGAAAGAGACTGAGATAAAATGCAAAATCAATTGATGAATGATCATTGATTTTGCATTTTTTTAATTTTTCAATAAAATAGAGAAACCGTTCTTAACTAAAGTGAAAATTATATCACAAAAATTTTAAGAATAATTTTTTATATATAATTTATTGCAATATGAAATAACTATACTTATGCATAATTAAAGATTATCAGGATTGTCTTTATGGTTGTTATGTTTCTTATTACAAGGCATGCATAATCAACAGATAAATGTGGAAAACGTAAAGAATTTAAATGATATTTATGTGAATGTTTATAGATTGCTTGATCTGAGAAACGTGAATGAAAGCAAAGTCAGATAGATAAATGAAAGGGAATTGAAAAGAATCCAACAAGGAGTATTTTAAACTCTAGACCATCAAATGGCTTTTAAAATAAGAAACTAGAAACATCTATAAAACTAGAAAAATTGGTGTAGAGCTTGTATTCGTTTTTGTGAAGGTTCATTTGTTTTTTTTATCATAAGTATGGGAAAAGTCAAAAATAAACCCAAATTTATATTTATAATATTTAATTTAATAAAAAATAATGAATTATATTTTTATTTTATATCAATTTAAATGTACACATAAAATCATATAAATTTTTATCATTTAATTTAAATATCTACAATGATCGCAGATTTTTGTGAAATTTATATGAATGATATATGTTGATAAAAGGATTATTTTGGTAGATATAGAAGAATAAATACTGAAAGGAGGAGATTTTATGATGAGAAAGATTATTTATGAAATACTGAAAGGAGAGATTTTATAATGAAAAAGATTATTTATGTTTTTTTTGCTTGTATTGTAACATTTTGTGTTACAAGTTATGAAAATACATTTGCTGAAAGTTCTAGTATTGTAGAAACGAGGAATAAAGTTTCTATAACAAATATTTCACAGGCACCATATTCTAACATTGTAAATATTATTTCGCAATTTTCTGATGGTCAAACATCTGGAAGTGGTTTTTTTATTAATGATCATATAATCGTTACAGCTGCACATTGTGTTTATGATGCAAATAAAAAAGAATATGCAAAATCTGTATCTGTTTATGTGCCAACTAAAAATAATACATGGGGAGGACCTTATAAAATTGACCAAATTGAGGTAAATCCGAGATATGTAAGTTGGACAGTAGATAATATAGACTTATCTGGGAGTTTAACACAAGATTATGCAGCACTTATTTTAAATGCTCCTTTAGATAAGGATGTCTATCCGAATTATTGGGTAAATTTCTTTTTGAGTAATCAATCTTTAACAGTAGGGGAAGATTTAAACTTAGCGGGTGTATTACCTAAAGGGAATGGAAGAGAAATGTACCAATTAACGGGTAATTTATTAAGAAGTAATAATCAAACTATGATTTATAATTTAGAGACAGGTCCAGGGCTTAGTGGTGCCCCAGTATATAGAGCGGAAAAAGGCGGGATTTATGAAGTTTTAGGAATTCATAATGCAGCATATGGGCCAAATAACGAAAATGGTGGCGTGAAAATTAATGAAAAAGTTTACAATTGGTATATGGGAATTGTAGACAAAAAGTATCAACCATCTATTTTAGATGGTGGTTATGCGATTTGTCCACTCAGTTCAAGTGACAAAGCATTAACGGTTCCAAACAATGAATCAAGTGAGCATGTATACCAATATACCTATGCAGATAGTCCTAACTGGGAAAATTATCAATATTGGACGATTGTTCACGTTGGAAATGGAAAATATAAAATTACCAATAATAAATCTGGTAAAGTGCTAGAAGTTGCACGAGGAGACATGGCAAAAGAAACACCTATTATTCAATTTCCATATACAGGTCAGGATGAACAGCTATGGCGGATTTCTCTTGTCAGAACCATCTCAGATGGCTGGCTTAAACAGTATGAATGTGTAATTACAAATGTCAAAACGGGACAAGTATTGGATATGTCTGATAATTCTACAAGTAATTATACAGAGGCAATTCAATATCCTTATCATGGTGGAAACAATCAAAGATTCAAGTTGATTAGAAAGTGGGCATAGCTGACTAAAAAGTTCTTATGAAATATAGAGCCAAGGTGAAGACAAGATACCTTAAAAGATGAGTTTTTTGAGGTATTTTGTTATTTTTAATATAAACTATATTTATCAAATCACAAAATGATTGATTCATAGATGATTATTTTTCATTATAGAAATCTCCTACGTTCAGTTAATTTTTAACTAGATTCAATATCATAGTTCCTTTTTAACATGTTCAAGCAATTACACGCTCTTGTTTTCCAGTATGCCTTGTTACAAGAAGTCTCCCTTTTCTTATAACTGATATAGGAAAAACCTACTTCTATATATCTGACAGCAAGAGTGCAACTCTCTGAAACCTATGCTATCGTTTCATGGTATGTTTGGTACGAACAGTAAGAAAGAATCAATGTGTTCATTTTCACAAACTATGTTGATTTCCATATTCAATTTTACCATCTACATATGTAAAAATCATGCAAGCACAATCCAAAGTAGTTTGTGCCATTTTCATAAATTCATGGTATCCTACCCAATCATCAATCTGTTTTCTACATTCTTATTTTTTGAAAATTATAATTTATTGTTTTATTTCTTCTGTTATATTACAATTTTGAGAGTGTAAAAACATCCTCTTTTCCAGTTAGATTTCCCATCTTAATGAATTAGGGTTTGTCCTTATGACAATAAATGTAAGGAAAATTTTCCAAATGGGATTTATTTTCTTAGATTGCATAGAAAAATCCAACATAAATGTGAATTTACATAGATTATATTGGATTTTTTCATTATATTTTTATTATTTTATCCTAGCCTCTGTCTGTCATCGTGAATAATAAGTTCTCTTCAATATTTCCCTATCGGTATTTATCCAATTATCAAAGCTCTTTTTTTCTGTCATTGTTTAACAAAATGAGTAAAAATTGGTTCCTATTATTGGAAGTCCATGAAAATCATAAAACTTTGATAACTTGAAATATATTGGTACATAAGCGTTTGCAGAAATAGATTTGAAATGATAGAATTCTATTGGTAGTTCTTTACAAAAGATAACGGGAAGTAATGAAAAAGGACAAAAAACGATGAAAATCAATTTAACTCAAAATTCCAGTTTTCAAAAGTCAATTGTTGGTGAAAAACAATAATCTGGAAAAATTTTGTGAAGAAAAATGAAAAATAAAATAAGATCCTTGTTGTTGATGAATAGAGTAAAAGAATAAACTGATCCAAGACAAAACATGAAGCCTGTATCAGAGAATCTGTTAAATCATAAGTGTCTGGAACAAATCAAGGCCAGTAAAGAAACAGGTAAAATGGTTTAAAAAATGATCAATATTGACAAGGATGATCAAGAAGTACAAAAATCTAAAAGAAGAGTTTTAAAAAATTCAGAATAAAAATACATGATTTAGAATAAATTGTAGTAAAAAGATATCAATAATATACGAATGTGAACAGAGAGCTTATTTGTCAATTTTTGGGATGATTTTCTAAAAAAGTTTTCAAAGTGTTTTGGTACAAGGCTGCATCCATTCATGTATGAAGTAGTGATTTTCTGATTTGTGTAAAATCTACAATTAAACATCAAATATATTTTTTATAATTAAGAAAGTTTTGCATTCTTTATTTTCCGAGTGTGAGACTTCTTTTTTCTATTTTTCATGACAGAAAATAATATTTTGTCAGACTAGATAAAAGCGGTTGGTAAAGATAAATTCTATTTCCTTATTCCATAAATAGGATGAAGTAAAACACGTAAAAATTTAGAGAGGAGAGGTAATTTGAGAAAAGAATGGATGTACTATTTTCTAGCCTTTTTTACAATTATGGTATGGAGTTTTACTTTTGTTTCAACAAAAGCTTTACTTTTGTATTTAAGTCCTGAGGAAATCATGTTTTTTCGTTTTGTGATTGCCTATATAGTCTTATTGCTTTTGCATCCGAAGTTTTATCCAGTTCAAAACAAAAAAACAGAATTCTATTATGGATTAGCTGGCTTTTTTGGCGGTAGTTTATATTTTTTTACAGAAAATTATGCGTTAAAATATACGCTCGCCACCAATGTAGGACTAATTACAGCAGGAATTCCAATTATCACTGCATTTTTGGCACATTTTATGGTACGTGGAGAGCCATTAAAAAAGCAACTATTCATAGGTGGTATTTTAGCTTTTATCGGTGTAGCTTTTGTGATTTTTAATGGGCAAGTTGTTTTGCAGATCAGCCCGATCGGTGATTTGCTTGCTGGTGTAGCAGCGTTGTCCTTTGCGTTTTATTCGATTTTTATTAAGTTAATTCAAACCGGGCATTCGGCAATTTATGTGACGCGAAAAGTTTTCTTTTATAGTGTATTGACATCATTTCCGTTTCTTATCTTTGGAGAGTTTACTTGGGATCTGGAACGATGGATACAGCCAGTTGTTTTGGGGAATTTGTTTTTTTTGGGAATTGTTGCATCGGGGCTATGTTTTGTAGTTTGGAATCAGGCCATTTATGTGTTGGGTGCTGTAAAAACGAATCATTTTATTTATTTTGTTCCATTTTTAACGATGCTTTTCGCTTGGTTGTTTTTAAATGAGTCAATTACCATTTATGCTTTGCTTGGTTCGGTTTTTATTATTTGTGGTGTTTATATTGCAGAGAGACCAGAAAAGCAGTTACCCAAAAAAAGAATCAATCATCTGAAGAATGATACATAAATCGACATAGAATGACATTTTTTCGAAAAACTTTCTATACATTAAGAAATCGTTTGATATAATAGAAAGATAGTGAATGAGTATGGGGGATTGAAAAATGGAAGACCAATTGAAACATGGAGAGCATTTGCTGTCCATTGAGGATATTATGATCAGCTATCAGCGCTTAAAGGATGTTGTACAGCAGACACCTTTGCAAAAAGATGAGCGCTTGTCTGAAAAGTACAGTTGTAATGTATACTTAAAACGTGAAGATCTGCAAATCGTTCGATCCTTCAAATTGCGTGGTGCATTGAATTTTATGAAGTCGTTGTCGGCAGATGAGTTAAAAAGAGGAGTAGTTTGTGCCAGTGCAGGCAATCATGCACAAGGAGTTGCGTTTTCTTGTGCTCTGCTTCAAACAAAAGGAATGATTTTTATGCCATCTACAACACCCCGACAAAAGGTGGCACAGGTCGAGCTGCATGGTAGAGGTTATGTGGAAATTGTACTAACTGGAGATACTTTTGATGAATCTTATAAGGAAGCTGTAAAGTATTGTGAAGAACATTCTGCGGTATTTGTACATCCTTTTGATGATGTGCGTGTGATGGCTGGGCAAGGTACAGTTGCAGTGGAAATTTTAAATCAATGCGATACAACATTGGATTATTTGTTTGCCAGTGTTGGTGGTGGAGGATTGATTTCCGGAATTGGTACCTATATGAAAACTCTTTCTCCAACAACAAAAATTATTGGTGTTGAGCCTGCTGGAGCTGCCTCATTATTCACTTCGCTAAAGGAAGGAAAAGTTGTTGAACTACCAAGCATTGATAAATTTGTGGATGGTGCGGCTGTAGCGAAAATTGGTGACAAAACCTTTGCAGTTTGCTCAGAGGTGGTTGACGACATTGTTGTCGTTCCAGAAGGGCGTGTTTGTACAACCATTTTATCGTTATATAATGAAAATGCCATTGTTGCTGAGCCTGCTGGAGCACTGACTGTTTCTGCCTTGGAGGATTACAAGGATAAAATTGTCGGAAAAAATATTGTTTGTATTATCAGCGGAGGAAACAATGATATTGCCCGCATGCAGGAAATGAAAGAACGCTCTATGATTTATGAGGGACTTCAGCATTATTTTATTGTAGATTTTCCACAGCGAGCTGGCGCTTTGCGTGAGTTTTTGGTTGAAGTGCTCGGTCCCACAGATGATATTACACGTTTTGAATATACGAAAAACAATAATAAAGCACAAGGCCCTGCTCTGGTCGGTATTGAATTAAAGCATCGAAAAGATTATTCTGCTTTGATTCAGCGCATGAAGGATAAAGGGTTCACCTTCAAAGAGGTCAATAAAGATGAACAGCTGTTCCAATTATTGATATAAAAATACGAAATATGGTATATAGGAATCAATATTTAGCTTTTAAATTTTAAGGTATTGTGTAAAAATATCTAAAAAAGCCTGTAAATCGTTTTGGATAACGAATTGCAGGCTTAAAATATTTGTTTACAGAAGTAGCTGTAAATCGTTTTGTTTGAGGGTAATTTGTCAGATTTCTTTTTTGCTTTTACATACTGTGTAACGATATTTATCAATTTCTTGCTTTGGCAGATAATCTGTCTCTATTAAATATTTTTATAATATGTGTTTAAAATATAATAAAGAAGATGCACCTTTATTCGCTTCACTATCAAACTTTTGTATAGTAGCTTTATTTTGTGTTATAAGGTTAAATGATCGGGTCATATTAAATATTCCAATTTTCTATAGCAAAATAGCTCCCTGTAAACGATTGGGAGCTGTTGTAATATTCTCCTTTTTCTCTGTAATTTAAGCGGTATATTTGTTTATCCAATTGGACATTGATCTAAAAGTGAGTACATATAATCTTTATAGGCTTCTACCCCAGGTTGATTAAACGGGTCAACTTTATTGAGATAGCTGCTAAGAGTCACAGCAAGCTCGAAAAAATATACAAGATAGCCAAAAGAAAAAGCATCTTTTTTTGGAATGGTGAGAATAAAGTTTGGTACGCCACCTTCAACATGAGCTTGAAGTGTTCCTAAAAAAGCTTTTTTATTGATATTTTGCAAGGTTTGTCCAGCTAAATCATTTAAACCATCTAGGTTTTCAAAATCTGCTTCGATTGTAATATTTGATAATGTATTTTCAAACCAAAGAACGGTTTCAAATAGATGGCGTTCACCTTCTTGAATATATTGACCGATTGTGTGTAAGTCAGTTGAAAAAATTACTGTAGATGGAAAAATTCCTTTATGGTTTTTTCCTTCACTTTCGGCAAAAAGCTGCGACCACCATTTGCCGAATGCAAGCATATCTGGATCATAGTTTACAAACAATTCTATTTTCTTTCCAGATTGATAAAGTAAATTACGATATAAAACGTATTGATATACAGGATTATTGAAATTGAATATTTGTGAAAATAATTCTTTATACGCTGTTGTTGCGCCTTTTTGTACATATTCAATATCAATTCCAGCTACAGCCATAGGCAGTAACCCAACAGATGTCAACACAGAAAATCTTCCGCAAATATTTTCAGGCAGTGCAAATATTGTGTATTTTTTCTTTTGGCTTAGTTTCAATAGATTTCCATCATTTGGGTTTGTTGTAACAAAAATCCTTTCCTGTGCACCATTTTCTCCATACTTTTTTTCCAAAAAGGTACGAAAAATCCGAAAAGCTAAAGCAGGTTCAAGAGTAGAACCAGATTTAGAGATCATATGAATGGCAAAGTCTTTATCATGTAGCTGTTCTAAAATTTGATGAATATAGGAAGAGCTCATATTTTGTCCAACAAATAAAATTTTTGTTCCATGATTCATTGTTCCCTGTAGCATTTCAATGGCTGCTTTTGCGCCCGCATAAGAACCACCAATTCCAATAACTACTAAGAATTGGAAACGATTTCTAATTTTTTTTGCAAGCTCCTGAATTTTGAAATTGTCCTCGGTTTGATGGATATTCATCCAGTCTAAACATGGATTCTTTTGTTGTTTTTGTACGCAAAGTTTATGATGAATATTTTTTAATTGTTGTTGGAATTTTATCATTTGTGTTTCTTTAAAAATAATTGGATTTTGAAAATCAAATTGAATGTATGTCATAACTTCACCTTCTTTATCTATAGTATAATATTTGTTAACGATTAGATTCAATATTTTCTTTTTGGTTTCCTCATTTTTGTATAGAGGATTCCTTTTTTATTCCAGAAACAAAAGTTTCCTTATGGAAGGAGAAATTTGGATGAATGATTTATTTAACATAAAAGATTGGTACTATAAATTTAGGATGGGATTTGCCGATACATCTTATGTAGGATAGTTTTTTTTAAATGTAAGGTTTTAGGTGGAAAATTTTATTTGTATAGTAGGTTTGATTTGTATAGTAGGTTTGATTGGTAATTTATTTTTGACGGAAAGGAAGTACGTTATTTATGGATGCTCTTTTGCAGCAACTAGAAAAAATTTGTCACATTGAAAATACTCAACAAGCTTTGGAAGCGTATCAACAATTAGAGCGAGTCTTGGTTCAGGCTTCTAACGATCAAAAAGCAGAGTTTTATTTACATTATGCTTTTTTTATGTTTCGTTTAGAAAATTATGATCAATGTATGAATTTTTTTGCACAGGCACAAGAATATGGCTTTCCAAAAGAGGAGATTCGTCAAATTGTGTACGAAGCATTTATTGAGCCGAATTTAGAAGAATGTAAAGAAAATTATGAAACAACTATAGAACAGTTGAAGGATAATATTTATATAGATGAAGATGTTTCTTTTGAAGATTTAGACTTGTGGTTTATTCCGACTTTAACCACAAAAAAATATTTTTATAATCGCCTAGAAGAAAAAATTATCAGTATAGATGTTGATGATAAAAGAGCAGTAGAATTGCCAAGAAAAACCAACCCATTTGGTGACTACTTATTCGCAAATGACGGAAATATTTATGAGATAATTTCTTATATTAGAAGAATACCTAATGAGAAAAAATTGTATGTTTACACAGAAAAGATAAAGTATTTATTTTCCTTTTTTCAACTACCTGATATGTCACGTTTTTTATTTTTTATGCAACAGACCAAAATTTTTGGAAATCAACAGGATGTTGTAAGTTATTTTATAGGATGCAATGCATATTTACCACGAAATTTTATCAGTACAAGTCAAAGTTTTACTAAAAAGGATATAGAGGATTTAATTCATGAAATCCATAATCAACGTATTCATGATTTAACAAGAAAACGGGATAATATTTTATTGACAATCGGAATCCCAAGTTACAATCGGGGTCATCGAGCGTATGAAAGTGTCATACATCATTTACAATCAGAGTATGATGATGAAATTGAGATTGTGGTTTCAAATAACGGTACAGATAATTATACAGCAAAATTTTATGAAAAAATTTCAAAAATAGAAGACGCAAGAATTACCTATTTTTCTTTTGAAAGTAACCAATTTTCTACACTGAATTTTGCTCAAGTTATTAATTTGGCAAAAGGGAAGTTTGTCTTTATGCTGAGTGATGAAGATACTATATTTATTAAAAAACTGGATATTCTATTGCAGGTGATTGTCTCAAACAGAAATTTGTCAATGATTAAAGCATATGGCGATGGTCAACAAAGAATTCAGAGTACAGGATTGGCAAGCCAAGGTGAAGATGCGATTAGACAGTATGGATTTACTGCAAACTATTTATCTGGGAATGTTTTTCGAAGAGATTTACTATTAAAAGTAGGAGCATTAGATTATGTTAAGCAAAATTGGACAAGTAAATCGTGCCTATACTTTTACTCGCATATTTTTTATGAGTTACTATTATGCATACAGGGTGATGTTTATGGAATTAATGCCATTGTAATTCATGAGGGTGCTTCTGAGCGAGGAGAAGAGTTTAAAAGTCTATCTAAAGAGGTTATAGAGGAGCATTTTGTTAATGGTTTTCTAAAATTTGCTTTGTATAAGGAACGTTTAAAGCAACATTTTTGTTTTTTGTCCGTTTTTCAACAATTTCAATTTTTTTATAAAAACAAGCGAATTTTACGTTTGCTTTATCTTCTACTTTGTGGTAAAACGTTTCATTTAGTCAAAATTTCTATTGCTTATTATCATAAGAAAAATAATGATGATATTCAAATGATTTTAAAAGATACATATGAAACTTGCATAATTGGCTTGAAGGAAATATATGAAGTGGAGGATGAAAATTATCATAGGGAGTATAAAGAAATTACAAATTTATATTATAACACCTTAAAAGAATATGGTTATGGAAGATTGGAGGAACAAATTTGAAAGTCGTCATTTTAGCAGGTGGTCTTGGAACACGTATTTCTGAGGAATCTCATCTAAAACCGAAGCCAATGATTGAAATCGGGGGCAAACCCATACTCTGGCATATTATGAAAAGCTATGCGCATTACGGTTATACACAGTTTATCATTTGTTTGGGATATAAAGGTTATGTTATTAAAGAGTTTTTTTCTGACTATTTCTTACATATGTCAGATGTAACTTTTGATTTAAAAAATAATAAAATGCAAATTCATAATAATACATCTGAGCCTTGGAAGGTCACTTTAATTGATACAGGATTACATACAAGTACAGGTGGACGTGTGAAAAAAATTGAGCCTTATATTGGCAATGAACCGTTTCTGCTTACCTATGGTGACGGAGTGAGTGATGTGAATATTACAGAGGTTGTGAAGTTTCATAAAAAACATGGTAAACTTGCAACGATTACTTCCGTTCAACCGGGAGGAAGATTCGGTGTACTTGATATTGAAGAAGACGATCGAATTCAAAGTTTTCGTGAAAAAAGTAAGGAAGACGGTGGGTGGATCAATGCTGGATTTATGATACTGCAACCGGATGTTTTTTCGTATATTCGAGATGAAAATGAATCATTTGAAGGCTATCCATTGGAAACTCTAGCAAATACAAACCAGCTTATGGCATATCGCCATACTGGATTTTGGCAATGTATGGACACATTGCGGGATAAAAATATTTTAGAGGAACTTTGGGAAAGAGGACAAGCTCCATGGAAACAATGGGCATGAGTCTTGTAAATTTTTATCAAGGAAAAACGGTTCTTGTTACAGGTCATACAGGATTTAAAGGAAGCTGGATTTGTGAAACTTTACATTTGCTTGGTGCAAATGTTGTAGGTTATGCCTTACAACCGAATGATAAAAATAATTTGTATGATTTATTACAGCTGGATCAAAAGCTACAAAGCCATCTTGCACCTATGCAGGATTTCAAACGGTTAAATAAAGTTTTCCAAGAAGTACAGCCGGAAATTGTGTTTCATATGGCGGCACAGCCATTGGTGCGAGAATCGTATAAAAATCCGGTATATACCTATGAAACAAATGTGATGGGAACGGTTCATTTAATGGAATGTGTTCGTTTGAATTCGTGTGTGCGTTCGGTTGTCAATATTACAACGGATAAGGTATATGAAAATAAGGAATGGCAGCGAGGTTATCGAGAAGAAGATCGGTTAAACGGTTATGATCCGTATTCAAATTCCAAATCTTGTTCTGAGCTGGTAACAGATGCCTATCGAAAATCCTTCTTTTCACAGCGTGAAAATTTATCTGTCAGTACAGTTCGTTCTGGAAATGTAATTGGTGGCGGAGATTTTGCAAAAGACCGTATTATTCCAGATTGCTTTCGTGCGGTGCAAAATCAGGAAAAAATTATCTTGCGTTCGCCGTACTCGGTTCGCCCGTATCAGCATGTATTGGAGCCAATTTTTGTGTATTTACGACTTGCAGAACTTCAGCACAGAAATCAGGTATATGCGGGTGCGTATAATGTAGGACCTAATGATTCAGATTGCTTACAGACAAAAGAATTGGTTCAAGCATTTTGTGACCAATGGAATGATTTGAATGATGTTTCTCTAGTATGGGAAGTGACAAAGGAAGCAAATCCTCTACATGAAGCAAATCTTTTACGTTTAGACTGTGATAAAATTAAAAAGGTATTAAATTGGCATCCTGTTTGGGAAATACAAGTTGGAATGAAAAAAACTGTCGAATGGTATGATGCATACAGAAAAAATCAAGATATGTGTAAATTTACTACCCGACAAATTTTGGAATACGTGGAGAATATGAAATATGGAAAATAAAAATCAAGCGCAGGCGAAGGAAGCAATTTTGTCGCTTGTTAAGCAGTATTATCAAAATTATATGCAGCCGAAAAGCTATCAAATCGGGGAAAAAATTTCTTATGCTGGTCGTGTTTTTGATGAAGATGAAATGGTGAATTTGGTTGATAGTAGCCTTGAATTTTGGTTAACTGCAGGGAAATATGCTGATCGGTTTGAAAAAAGTTTAGCAAAGTTTTTACAAGTCCGGTATTGTTTACTTACCAACTCAGGTTCCTCTGCAAATCTCCTTGCATTTTGGGCCTTGACTTCTTCAAAATTAGGAAAGAAACGAATTTGTCGAGGAGATGAAGTCATTACAGTTGCTGCAGGGTTTCCAACAACGGTTGCGCCAATCGTACAATATGGTGCGGTTCCAGTATTTGTTGATGTAACGTTACCACAATATAATATTGATGTGACGTATCTTGAAAAGGCCTATTCTTCAAAGACAAAAGCAGTGATGATTGCACATACATTAGGAAATCCTTTTGATTTAAAGGCTGTCAAAGCTTTTTGTGATAAATATGATTTATGGTTAATTGAGGATAATTGTGATGCACTTGGCAGTCAATATGAACTGGATGGAGAATGGAAATATACAGGAACAATCGGACATATTGGTACTTCTAGCTTTTATCCACCACATCATATGACAATGGGCGAAGGTGGAGCGCTTTATACGAATGATCGGAAGTTGTATCAGATTATTAAGTCTTTTCGTGATTGGGGCAGAGATTGCTGGTGTCCGTCAGGGAAAGATAACACTTGTCAATGTCGTTTCACGCAGCAATTTGGTTCTTTACCGGTTGGATATGACCATAAATATGTATATGCCCATTTTGGCTTTAATTTAAAAGTGACAGATATGCAAGCGGCAATTGGTTATGCACAGCTAAAAAAACTTCCACAATTTATTGAACAACGTAGGGAAAATTGGCTGTTGTTAAAAGAGGGATTAAAAGATCTGCAAGATTTTTTGCTTTTACCTGAACAAGCACCTTATGCAAATCCAAGTTGGTTTGGCTTTTTAATTACCGTAAAGGGGAATTGTCCAGTCACACGAGATGAATTGGTTCAATTTCTGGAAGAAAATCAAATTCAAACAAGAATGTTGTTTGCAGGTAACTTGTTGCGTCATCCATGTATGGAGAATTTGACAGAAACGGAATATCGTGTTGTAGGTAATTTAGAAAATACAGATCAAATTATGAAAGATAGTTTTTGGATTGGTGTATACCCAGGTATGACAGAAGAGATGATTGGGTATATGATTGAGAAGATTCAAGAAAGGATTCTGAAATAGATGAAGAAAATATTACTTTTAGGACAATCAGGCTTTATTGGTCAGAATCTGTTAGAATACTTTCAGGAGAAATACGATATAATTGCCCCTACACATCAACAATTAGATGTCCTTGATGAACGTGCGGTAATTGACTGTTTATCAAAAGGAAATTTTGATATTGTTATCAATGCACTGGATGTAAGAGATGGTTCGATTGATTATTTTGAAAAGCGTTTGCGTATGTTTACCAATCTGGCAACCCATCATAATTTGTATGGAAAGATGCTTTATTTTGGAAGTGGCGCAGAATATGGCAAGCAGAAAGATATCGTACAGGTTTCTGAGGACGATTTGGGTCAAGTGATTCCTTCGGATACTTATGGACTTTGCATGTATACAATGCAGCAATTGGCAAGTCAACTCCCGAATGTATATAACTTCCGTTTATTCGGAATTTTCGGTAAGTATGAAATTTGGCAGCGTAGATTTATCTCAAATGCAATTTGTAAAGCCATATACGGATTTCCGATTACCATTCGTCAAAATACGAAATTTGATTATTTATTCATTGATGATTTGTGTAAAATGGTTGCTTATTTTATAGAAAATAAGATGAAATATCAAAACTATAATGCAACATCAGGTCGAATATATGAGCTATATGAGTTGGCGCAAATTGTGAAAGAAACAGTAGGGCTGGATTATCCGATTTTTGTGGCAAAAGACGGATATGGACTGGAGTATACATCAAGAAATGATAGAATAATGAGTGAATGTAAAATTGGAATCCAAGATATATCTGTATCTATTACAAGTTTATCAGACTGGTACCAATCTAATAAAAAAATTTTAATTAAGATGGAATTGTTATATTAGTTATTTGGAAAGAAGGGGTTACACATGGATAAAAATGAACCAACTATTGAATCTTCTTTAAGTAAAGAAAGAAGTATTTTGCATGAGGTTTTACCGTTAGATACACCTTATGTTGTGGGAATTTATGTAGGAGATTTATGTAATTTTAAATGTAGTTATTGTGCACAATCTATGTCAAAGGATAATCCGGAATATCAACATTTGATCAAGGCATTTATGAAATATGATGATTTTGTTATATATGCTAATGAGTTGACAAAATTTCCTGGTAAAATTAAGACATTGCTTTTTACTAGCATAGGTGAACCAACGTTAAATAAAGATCTCCCTAAGATGATTCAATATATTTCAAATTTGGATGTTGCAAATGAAATTAAATTAATTACAAATGGTTCAAATTTGAATGAGGAATTATCAAAATCACTAATTGATGCAGGTCTTACACAAATTGTAATTTCTGTGCAAGGTATAACCACAGAAAGCTATAAAGAAATTTGTCAGTATGATATGGATATAAATAAGTTAGTTAAGAATATAAGATTTTTTTATGATTATTCAGTCAGCGGGGGGGGGAAGTGCCATATTCATATAAAGACAGTAGATGTAGCATTAAAATCTAAAGAAGATGAGGAAATGTTTTATCAACTTTTCGGAGGAATTTGTGATTCCATTCATATTGATGCAATTATTCCTGCATTTTTAGGTGTTGATTACACGGGTATGGTGAGTGGGAATAAAGTTAAAGATACATCTTCTACAATGTCAGATGTAGTTATTTGCCCGACACCATTTTATATGATTAATATTCAGCCAAATGGAAATATTGTTCCGTGCTGTATCTCACATCAACCAATCGTATTTGGAAATGCAAAGGATTTATCAGTAATAGATGCTTGGAAATCAAATAAAAGAAAAGGATTTTTAAAGATGCAGCTTATGAAAAGAAGATATGACCATCCAGTTTGTAAAAGATGTGAGCAACCTTGCTATTCTTCGAGTTCGGAAGATATTCTTGATGAATTTGCGGATGAATTATTGAAAAAATTCACTTAATAATTATATATAATTATTAAACAAAAAAAGATATTATTTTAAAGAAAGGACAAAGGTATGGATATATTAGAGAATAAGCTAATATTAAATGGTGAATCTACAAATCTTGAACTGTTTTTAGAACGCTATCAAAATACTTCTCCTGTGCGTGTTATTATTTTTGGTGCGGGAGATCAAGGGTTTCTCGCTTTAAAATTGCTAAAAGAAAATGGTGTTGAGATCTATGCATTTTGTGATAATGATCCGAATAAGCAAGGTACAACAATTAAAGAGTTACCAGTATTGGCTCCAAATGAGTTAAAACATATGGAACAAGAAGTATTTGTAATTATAAATGACAGCTTTTATAAAGAAAAACAAGAGCAGATTAAGCAGTTGAATATGTCGCATATTCATACATTTCGTTTTGATGTATTTAACCCGTTGTTTAAAGGGTTTACAAAAAAATATGTACTTGATCATTTAAAGATGTTTGAAAAAAGCTATCAGTTGCTTGAAGATGAGGAGTCAAGAAATGTATTTTGTGGTGTGTTAAATAGTGTGTTAACAGGTGATTTGTCTTATTATGAGGAGGTGATGACTTCAACACAGCAGTATTTTTTAAAAAATTTAATTCCTAAATTAGAGAACCATATTTTCGTGGACATAGGTGCATATAACGGTGATACAATAGAACAGTTTTTAGAATTTACAGATGGAAAGTATGAACGAATTTATGCATTTGAACCCATTCATTCTTCAGCAGAGCTTATTAAAGAAAATCTTAAGGGGTTACCAAATTTTGAATTATATGAAGTAGCTGCTTCAAATAAAAAGGATAAATGCGCATATTATTGTAATGATTATGGTGAATTAACAATGGCAACAACCATTCAGAGCCAAGGTGCAAATGATGATATACAATATTTTTATACAGACACCATTGATAAAGTAATTAATGGGAAACGAGTAACATTTATGAAAATGGACATAGAAGGTAGTGAATTAGAGGCATTACAAGGTGCGTCTGAAACAATAAAGACCAATCATCCTT
>ERZ1643251.585-NODE-585-length-50246-cov-29.420992_pt1 | contig 50246 bp, 55 predicted proteins | sample MGYA00579261_ERZ1643251 | MGnify/ENA primary metagenome ERZ1643251 (study PRJEB29033, sample SAMEA4952267) | chicken gut metagenome | biome: Broiler Chicken; feature: Gastrointestinal Tract; material: Caecum | place: Ireland | collected 2018 | study: Broiler... | reverse complement strand
TTCAAAAACTCTACCCTTTGGCGAGATTATTTTTATAAATAAAAAAATCTCTGCCAAAAGGTAGAGATTCTTTTATAATGGTGGAGATTATCGGAATCGAACCGATGACCTCCTGCTTGCAAGGCAGGCGCTCTAGCCAGCTGAGCTAAACCCCCATACGCTAAATAATAGTATCACTATTTTATTGCAATGTCAACAACTTTTTCGCTTTTCAAATAATTTCGTTTTTTTACATATTTCTTTTTTATCAATCTCATTAATTATAACATCACTTCACACTTATACTCGCTTTTGTTCACAAAAATTTTTATTATGCAACAAAAAAAGGCTTACATGTTGTAAACTTTTTTGCTTCGCTCTTTTAATTTATTATTTTATTCCCTATTAAATGAACAATGCTAGTTTCGAAATATTTTGATATGTCAATAAGATTTACAGTTTTAGGAAATAAACCATCGCGCCATCTATAATAATTATATTCACTCATTTTTAAATTTTTCATTGTTTGCGCAATAGACAATCCACTCTGTTTTATTAAATCATCAAAATTTTCAAAAAAAGATTTATTGTTCATTTTTATACTTTTTTTATTATCTGTTAAGCCCAACAAGTAGTCTATTGAACAATTAAAAAATTTTGACATATGAATGGCTATCTCTATATCGGGATAATAATTTTTATTAAAATATCCATTTAATGTTGTTGATGATATTTTTAAAAATTTTGCCAGTTGTAATCTTGACATTTTATATTCAATTAATAATTCTTGCAATCTTTCTTGAAATTCATTCATATCTCTCACCACTCTCTAAAATTTTAAATAATATTTTTATAAGTTGCTTGCATTAGAGAGTAGTGAGAGTGTATAAATTGTTATTAACAAATTATCAGATTTTATTACTAAGAGATTATTATGAAAAAAATTGTTTGTTTTATAGGTCATAGAAGCATTTGCAATAATAATATTAAACTTAATCTTTATAAAGAGATAAAAAAACAAATTGAAAATGGCTGCAAACATTTTATGGTTGGTACGCATGGAGATTTTGATAATCTTGTGCTTTGCGTTTTGCGTGAATTAAAAAAAAATTATAAAGATATTTTAATCGAAGTTGTAATAACTTCACTTAATCAAATCAAACCAAAATTTTATGATTTGTCAAAAAAAGCAACACCATATAACGATGTTAAAAGTGTTATGTTTGACATTGAAAATCTTATTACAAAAGAAGAATTATAGCAAGCAACAAATTTATGATTGATAATTCTCAAATTTTAATTTGTTATGTTGCCACCAAAAAAACATTTGGTGGTGCTATTATTGCTTTTAATTATGCAACAAAAAAAGGCTTACATGTTGTAAACCTTTTTTAAAATTATTTAATTTATTGTATATTTATCGTTGCTTTTGCCGTTAAATTTAAATCGGCAACCTCTTTGTTTGAAAGTAATTGATAATACGCATATGAACCAATCATTGCAGCATTATCTGTGCATAAATTTAAACTAGGAACATACATTTTTATTCCGTGTTTATTACATTCTTCTTGCAAAACTTCCTTTAATTTGCTGTTTGCTCCAACCCCTCCAGCAACAACGATTTTATTTTGATTAAACTGCTTTACAGCCTTTATTGTTTTGTTTACAAGTTCATCAACAACTTCTTTTTGAAAACTTGCACAAATATCTTTAACATTAATTTGGTTGCCTTTTTGTTCTTGATTGTGCACATAGTTTATAACCGCCGTCTTTATGCCACTAAAACTAAAATTATAAGTGTTTGCTAAAATATTTTTATGTGCAAAAACAATATTTGCCTTTCCTTCTTTTGCCATATTGTCTATTTTAGGGCCTCCGGGATAACCAAGTCCTATAACTCTTGCAACTTTATCAAAAGCTTCCCCAACTGCATCGTCAACTGTTGTTCCAATAAGTTCAAAATCTGTATATGTTTTAACATTCACAATCGCCGTATGCCCTCCACTAACTAACAAACACAAAAAAGGAGGTTTTAAATCTTCGTATGTTAAATAATTTGCTGCAATATGCCCTTTTATATGGCTTACGGCAATTAATGGCTTATGGCTCATATACGCAAGCCCTTTAGCAAAACTAACTCCCACAAGTAAAGCGCCTAAAAGTCCTGCTCCATATGTTACAGCTATTGCGTCAATGTCTTCTATTTTTAAATTTGCATCACTGAGTGCTTTTTTGCATACGTTAGATATTGCTGTAATATGATTTCTTGATGCAACTTCAGGAACAACACCTCCAAATCTCGTGTGTATGTCTATTTGCGTAGCAATTACGTTTGATAGTATTTTTCTTCCGTTTTCAACGATTGCAACGCTAGTTTCATCACAACTCGACTCTATAGAAAGTATCTTTATTGATTTTTTGCATTTTAATTGCTCAAATGTATTTTCATCTATTAACATAATTCTATCCTAATTACTTTTTACTAAATAATCATTTATAAAAGGCTGAATTTCTCCGTTCATCACGGCCTCGATATTTGATGTCTCATAACCCGTTCTATGGTCTTTAACCAATGTGTAAGGACAAAAAACATAGCTCCTTATTTGACTTCCCCATTCTATTTTTTTTATTTCGCCTTTTATGTCATTTAATTTTTTCATCTCGTCTTCTTCTTGTTTTTCAACAAGTTTACTATATAACATTTTCATTGCTGTCTCTCTGTTTTGTATTTGACTTCTTTCCGTTTGGCAACTAACAACAAAACCTGTTGGAATGTGCGTTATTCTTATTGCGCTTTCCGTTTTGTTAACATGTTGACCTCCAGCGCCACTGCTTCGATATGTGTCTATTTTTAAATCTTCGTCGCGTATTTTAATTTCTGGCATTTCTTCTATTTCCGGCATTACTTCAACACTTGCAAAACTTGTGTGTCTGCGTGCGTTAGCGTCAAATGGAGATATTCTAACAAGTCTATGCACTCCTTTTTCACATTTTAAATATCCATAAGCATCTTCTCCAACAACTGCAAACGTTATGCTTTTTATTCCTGCCTCATCACCACTTAATTCATCCAATACTTTTATTTTGTATCCTTTTTTTTCGCTGTACATTTGATACATTCTAAAAAGCATTTGAGTCCAATCTTGAGCTTCGGTTCCACCTGCTCCAGCGTGAAGTGTTATAATGGCATTATTACTGTCGTATTTTCCTTTCAAAAGAGTTTCAATTTTAAAATCGGCGAGTTCTGTTTCCAAACTACTCAATTTTTCCGTTAATTGTTTTTCTAATTCTTCATCGTTTTCAATTTCTAAAATTTCGATTATTGTTTCACAATCGTTTATTTCTTTTTCACATTTGTCAACTCGTTCAATTTTATATTCTTTTGATTTTATTTGTTGTCCTACATGTTTACTATTCGATATATCATTATAAAAATCTGGACTTTCTTGTTGAAGCTTCAAATTTTGTAAATCTTTTTTTAATTGAACTAAGTCAAAGACACTCCTTTATTATGTTTAGTGTTTCTTTTTGTTTTGATAATTGTTCTTTTACATTTTCAATAATAATCATATCTTTCACCTTTTTATTGTTAAAATTATAACATCATTCTATATTTTGGTCAAACGCAAAAAAGTGTTGGTTTTTAACTTTTTTAGTGTTGACTTTATTTTTATAAACTGCGATAATAATTATATGAAAAAAATAATTGTCGTTTGCATGATAATTTGTTCATTGTTTTTTTTAGGTTCCAATTTTGCGAGCAGTTTTGCATATGCAACAAACATACCTTCGCAAATAAAAACAACTTTAACAACAAATATTTACGAACAAGCAAACATAAAAAGCAACATAATAAAACAACTTGAAACGGACGTTGTTCTTAATGTTGACACTGCGTTTTTAAACGATACTTTTTATAAAATTTCAATTTACAACATTGTAGAAAATTCACAAGAAACAGATTTTGGATATGTGATGAAAGCCCATTGTTTAGACGCTTCTATTAATTCCCCCCAAAAGCAGTTAGATTACAATGCTAAAATAAAAAATGACAATGCCTATGTTTTTGAGTATGACCAAATCACTAATTCATATAATAAGGTTAATATTTCGCTTAACAAAAACACAAAAATTAAAATTCTTGATGGCTATGACAAAAACAAAACATACACATATATTTCGTTTTACAACGAAGATGATGATATAGTTTCATATTACGTAAAAACTACAGATATTTCAGTTGATGGAATAAATTATTCTGTAATTGTTGCAATTTCAACACTAATAACCTGTGCAGTAATAATTTCTATAGTTTTTGGATTAAAAGGCAAAAAAAGAAAAAAAAGTTAATAAAAACGCAAAAAAATTAAGTTTTTTGCGCTTTTTTATTGTTTATTTTGCTTTTTACTTTTAAATAAATTTCTTTTGATATTTCCTCAATGCTTTTTGGGTTGAGATTTTTTGAACAATTTATTTTAATGTATTTATGCTTTTTACATAAAAGCAAATATGTTTTTTCGGCATTTTTTAAATACATTTCGTCTTGTTCATGTTGGTCTGGTTTCTCATTTCTTCTTTGCTTTAATATTTTTGCACATTTTAAAGGCATATACAAAAATATTGTAATATCAGGCTTTGGCAACTTTAAAAGTTTGTATTCTAAATTTTCTAAAAACTTGAATATTTTGCGTTTTTCTTTCTGTTCTTTTAATTTTGCCCCTTGATGCGCCAAATTAGAATCTATATATCTATCTACAACAACATTTATTCCGTCTTTTAATTTGGAAAGAATTTTTTCAATATTATATTTTCTGTCTGCAGCAAAATACAAACTTGAAACGTAAGGATTTACATTTGATGCTCCTTCTTTAAAATATCCTTTTCCATAATCTTCTTTCCCTAAGTATGGACCAGCGATTATTTTGCCTGTTGGACTATTATAATTTGGAAAACAAAATTTTTCTGTTTTGTATCCATTTTGATTTAAAGCCTTAACTAGCAAATTGCTTTGAGTTTCCTTTCCCGAACAATCAGTGCCTTCTATTACAATAAGTTTACCCTTCATGAAAATATCTCCATACGAATAATATCATCATGCAATCTGTTTTGTCAATTTAACTATTAGACACAGCTAAATACATTAAGTCATTCACTTTTTTTTCGTTTAATGAATATACTAAAATTTTACCATCTCTTTTATAACTTACAATATTTTGATTTTTTAACAATTTTAATTGATGAGATATAGTTGTTTGGTTTATTCCCAAAATAAGCGATAAGTCATTTACACACATATCGCACATTGCCAAACAAGACATAATTTTTAAGCGAGTTCCATCACTAAAATTTTGAAAATACAGTGCTGTTTTTTCTATATCTTCACTACTTGGCAAATACTCCAATATTTTTTGTCTGCTCCTTGGTGACAAAATTAAATAATTATCCATATGCGCCCCCACAAATATGTAACACAATTAAAAAAGATTACATATATAAAACTGATAGTTTTAAAAGTCCTAATTACATAAAAATTATAACAAAAATCTATGTATTCATATTAACTTTATTTTTTGTATTTTTGACTAAAAACATCAAACATTATATATTTTTGTTGAAGGAGGTATAACATGAATTTTTCACAAGACATTCTACTTGTTTTACTTATATCAATCTTGGCATCGGCAACAGGTACAGATTTAGCAAACAATTCTACAATTTTATTAATTCTTTTGCTTGCTCTATATCCAAACAACAGTTATAATTCTCAAAATTCTTGTGGCTGTGGCTGTAATAACAGATTGTTTTAATTAAAGAAAAAATTATGTTGAAATACCATTTTTAGCAAAAAAATACATTATTTAAAGTATTATTTTAATTTTTTTAAAATTTTATTACTATTTTGCAAAATTTTTAATATTTTTAAAAACAAGACAAATATTTACTTTTTTTAATATTTGTTTTGTTTTTTTATTGTTTTATTGCACAATATACATAAGGAGGAATATTATGAATATTAAAGTTGTTCAGTATGGTGTTGGCAAAATGAGCAAATACACTATGCGATACGTTATTGAAAAAGGTTGGGAAATTGTTGGGGCTTTTGATATTAATCCAAATATTATTGGAAAAGATATTGCTGAAATTATGGAAACAAAAACAATGACTGGTGTAAAAGTTCAACCAAATACCGAATTTGAAAATTTTTTAAAATCATACAAACCTAATGCAGTTATTGTAACAACAATGAGTTTGTTTAAAGATGTCTATCCATCTCTTGAGATTTGTGCAAAATGTGGAGTTAATGCAATTACAACTTGCGAAGAGGCATTTTATCCTCAAAATAGCAATCCTGTTTTGTTTGACAAACTAGACTCACTATGCAAACAAACAAATTGCACAATTACAGGTAGTGGATATCAGGATGTATTTTGGGGCAATTTAATTGCAAGCATTGCCGGAGCAACGCACAACATCACAAAAATTGTTGGCTCAAGCAGTTATAATGTTGAAGATTATGGAATTGCGTTGGCAAAAGCTCACGGAGCAGGTTTAACTGTTGAAGAATTTGACAAGCAGATAGCATCTGCTGATAAAATTAGTGAAGAAGAAAGAGAAAACATTATAAAATCTGGAGAATATATGCCAAGTTATATGTGGAATGTAAATGGTTGGCTCGCTGGAAAACTTGGATTGCATATTACACATCAAACTCAAAAATGCGTTCCACAAATAGCCAAAAATGACATAAACAGCACAACATTAAAAATGACTGTAAAAAAAGGTATGGCAACAGGAATGAGTGCAGTTGTTACATCTCAAACAAAAGAGGGCATAATTATTGAAAGCCAGTGCATAGGCAAAGTATATGACAAAACCGAATTTGATACAAACCAATGGACAATAGAAGGGGAACCAACTACAACAATAACCGTTAACAAACCTCAAACTGTTGAACTAACTTGTGCAACTATTGTTAATAGAATTCCTGACATTATTGAATCTCCGTCTGGATTTTTAACAACTGACCACTTTAACTTACCAGTTTATTTAAAAAATAAAACAACAATAAATTAAGTTATTATTTAATAACTAAAAAAGCAAGCACATTTTAGTGCTTGCTTTTTTAGTTTTAAATTAAAAGTAAAAATATAAATTTAATTTAATATGTTATATCCAAAAGTTTTAACAATATAAACTGCTCCGTTGTTAAAAAAACTTAACAATGCAGAATTTTCAACTTGGTCTTTTAATATTAAATCAAAACCGTTAAATTCCATTAATGAAGTTATTACAAAGCTAATTATGCAAATTAAAATGACACCTTTTAAAAATCCAAAAAACAAACCACAAAATCTATCAAAAGTACCAACAATAAAAAAATCTTTTAAATGTATTGATATTTTTTTTGCCAATAGCTTTAAAATGAATTTTAGTACGATCGCCAAAACAATAAAAGAAATAATATTTATGATAAACATTGTTATTGTATCATTTAATGAATTTGCATCAATATGCAAAAGATATTTTATAAATAAAAGCAATTTGCTATCGCTTTCAATAAATTGTTTAAGTATGGGTATTTCGCTTACAAAAGAACCAACTTTTTTATTTATATTAAAAATGTAATTTAATAATTCCACAAAATAGGGCAATAGCAGATACGTTAAAAAAATAGAAAAAATAAAACACAAAATTGAAAACAAAGAGATTAACATTCCCTTTTTATAGCCAATAGCAGAAAATAAGCACAAAAATATAATAAAAGATATATCTATTATCACCATTTAATTATTATCTTTGTTTTTATTTTTATTCAATAAACAAAGATAATTTTTATTTTATTATAATTTCAAAATAATTATTTGAGTAAAACATAGTAAAAAATGGGCTTTAAAAAATCTTTGATATTAAATGAAATTGAAACGTTTTATAAGTAATTATTCATTAAAAATTTTGCCTCTGTAAATAAAGATTTTTATATTTATCAACATTTTATAAATATTTCATTTCTTTTTTTCTCATTATCATAACTAAATTTTTAAGTGTTTTGTTTCACGTGAAACATTTTTATACAATTCATTGATTTTTGTTTTTTTAATAATTTAAATTAAATTATATCCCATGCTATATGACTTTTGTAAGTTAAAAACATTAATATACAATAAAAATAATTATAAAACCTTTTTTATAAATGTATTTAAGTGTTAAATTTTTTTATAAAAATATTGTTTGTTTCACGTGAAACAATTTATATATTATAAAATTAAACACTTCAATAAAAATGTTTCACGTGAAACATTTTTATGTTGTTAAAATCAAAATATTTAACGTTTAAATAATAAAAGTGTACAAAAATTAACAATTAAAGAACATTATATGCTGTAAAGTGGTTTTGCGTTCATAATTTATATTAGTTTTTTTTATAAAATTAAAAAACATGCCTTATGGCATGTTTTAAGAAATGTTATTATATATTATACTCGCTTTTTATTGAAATCGCTTAAGTCTTTTAATGTTAACGTTTTTGTTTTTAATAATTGCAACAGTTCTGCAATTCTATCTAAATCATCTCTAGAATAATAATCTATATATATTCTTCCTTTTCTATCACTTCCAATTGCAGAAACTTTTGTTGCAAATACTCTTTGCATTTCATTAATAAGCTCTTTAAGTTCCATGCTTTGCTCTGGGGGAGTGTTTTTTGTGCTTGCCTTGGGATTTAAATATTGTTTTACCAATTTTTCAAGTTCTCTTACTGTAATTTTACCGTCACAGGCCGCCATTGCAAACTTTAACTGTGCTTTTGCATCATTTATTACAACAAGACATCTTGCGTGACCAGCTGTTAATTTATTTTGTTCCACTAGTTTAATAACTTCGGGACTTAATGACAATAATCTTAAGGTGTTTGCTATATTTGGCCTACTTATACCAATTCTGTCAGCAACTGTTTCTTGAGTAAAATTGTATTCGTCCATAAGTTGTTTTATTGCTCTTGCTGCCTCTATTGGATTTAAATCTTCTCTTTGCAAATTTTCTATTATTGAAATTTCTTTAATTTGTCTTTCTGTATAATGCTTAACAACACATGGAATCGTATCTAATCCGGCTATCTTAGAAGCTCTCCATCTTCTTTCTCCGGCAATAATCATATATCCGTCATCATCTTGGTTTACCACAATAGGTTGTATTACGCCATGAGTTTTAATTGATGCCGCCAATTCGTTTAATGCTTCTTCGTTGAAATTTTTTCTTGGCTGATTTGGATTTGCGTGAATTAGTTTTATATCTATTTCATTTACTCCATTTGATGATTTTACATTTTCGCTTCTTTTTTCGTTTCCTTCATTAACATCATTTTTTGTGTTAAGTTCTTCAACTTCTTCATCATAAATTGACAACAGCGCTCCGAGTCCTTTGCCCAATCCCATTTTCTTTTGTGCCATCACTTTTCTCCTCTTAAATTAATTTTTGTATTTTTAGTTATTTTTTTATAACTTGTTTTGTTTCTATTTAAAATTTCTTCGGTTAAACTCTGATATGCATTTGCGCCCTTTGATGATGTGTCGTATAGAAGTATAGGCATGCCATGACTTGGAGCTTCTGCCAAGCGTATATTTCTTGGAATATAAGTGTCATATACTTTTGTATTAAAAAATTTTCTAACTTCTTCGCTTACTTGTGCAACCAAATTAGAGCGATTGTCTTTCATAGTTAAAACAACGCCTTCAATTTTTAACTCTGGGTTTAAATGATGAATAATAAGCCTTATGGTGTTCATAAGTTGTGTAAGCCCTTCCAAAGCAAAAAACTCGCATTGTATTGGAATTATTACTGAATCGGCTGAAGTTAAAGCGTTTACAGTAAGCATTCCAAGTGATGGGGGACAATCTATTAAAATGAAATCATATTTGTCTTTTAATTTGTCCAAAGAATTTTTTACAACATGTTTTGAATTCATTTGAACAAGGTCAATTTCAGCACCTGCCAAGTCTACTGTTGACGGAATAATGTCTAACCCTGTTATTTTTGTATTTAAAATTACCTCTTCAACATAAGATTCCTTAGTAATTACATTATATAAGGTTTTTAATTTTGAACTTTTATCAATTCCAACACCACTTGTTGCGTTTCCTTGTGGGTCCATATCTACAATTAAAACATTTTTGCCCATTGCAGCCATGTAAGCCGCAACATTTATGCATGTTGTTGTTTTACCAACTCCACCTTTTTGATTTGCAAATGCAATTATTTTTCCCATGTCAACCTCAACACATTACCATAAATTTTCTAAATGAATTATATCATATTTTAACAAAAAAAATCAATAATTTTATAAAACAACAAAATTATTGCAAAAAAGAATTTTTTATTATATTTAATAAATACAAGCGCTACAGAATTTAAATTATTGTAGACTATTGCCAACTATAAAACACAAAATAATTAAAATAATTTAATCTTAATATTTTAAAAATAATTAAAATGTTTAAAATAAAAGCATACAAAAACACACAAATATTTTTTTATTATTTGCAAGTGTAAATAATACATATTATTGTAATAAAAAAAATTGTTCTACAAACTCAAATTAAAATTTAATTAAAAAACAAAAAAACTCGTTTTTTACGAGTTTTTTTAACAAATTGGTTTAATTTTTGGCAAATTTTTATTTCTTGGATATTTTTTTGGCGTTGTATTTTTTTTTCTTATAATAATGTTTTCACGAATAGAATTTATTTCATCTATTGTTACATTTTGCTTATTTTCAATATTTCCACCCAAAATATCTAAAGCTTTTTCTGACTCTATTATTTCTTCGTCGGCTTTAAGGCTTTTATAAGCTATAAATATTCCACCAACTTTTACAAGAGGCAAACAATATTCTAAAAGAGTGTTTAATCTTGCAACAGCTCTTGACACACAAACGTCATATGATTCTCTTTGATTTTTTGCATAATCTTCTGCTCTTGAATGAACGGCTTGTATATTTTTTAAATTTAAAACACTTATAACTTCGTTTAAAAACACAACTCTTTTGTTTAAACTATCAAGCATTGTTATATTTAAATCCGGTCTTAAAATTTTTAATGGTACAGAAGGGAATCCAGCTCCTGCACCAACATCAATTAAACTTGAATTTTGTTTAATATATTTTTCTGGCAACACGCTGTCAAGAATATTTTTTAAAATAAACTCTTTTTCGTTAACAATGTTAGTTAAGTTCATAACTTTGTTTTTTTCAATAACAAATTCATAGAATTTAACTAACTGTTCTATTTTATTTTCGTCATATTCTATGTTGTATTTTGTAAATATTTGTTTAATTTCGTCTTTCATATTTTTCTTTTTTCCATAGATTTTACATACATTATTAAAATTGTAACATCGGCAGGGGATACTCCAGAAATTCTTGATGCCTGTCCAATATTTTGTGGTCTTATTTTATTTAGTTTTTGTTGAGCTTCTAGCCTTAATCCTTTTAGTAAATTATAATCTAAATTTTCAGGAATAATCAACTTTTCTTGTTCTTTAAATTTCTTTATATCTTCTTTTTCTTGATTTATATATCCTTCAAATTTTACTTCTGTGTTAACGTATTCTAAAACTCTTTGACTAAATTCATCAAATAAATGATATTCGTCATTTACATCAAAAATATTTATATTGCTTCGTTTTATCATTTTATAAACAGTTTGTGATGTTGTTGGAACAGATTCATTATGCTTTTGATAAAAATTTTGCAATCTTTCATCAATTTTTATTTTTGTTTTTAAAAGTGAAAATACTTTTTGTATTTGATTTTTTTTATTTTGATAAATATCCCATCTTTCATCACTTACAAGTCCATTTTTTCTGCCAATCTCTGTCAATCTAACATCTGCATTGTCTTGTCTTAAAAAAAGTCTATATTCTGCCCTTGATGTCATCATTCTATATGGTTCGTTTGTTCCTTTTGTAACCAAATCATCAATCAAAACCCCAATATATGCTTCATTTCTGCCCAAAATCAAAGGCTGTTTATTATCAATAAATCTGCTTGCGTTTATGCCTGCAATTATACCTTGTGCCGCCGCTTCTTCGTAACCACTTGTTCCGTTTATTTGTCCTGCAAAAAATAACCCCTTTATTGTTTTGTATTCCAAACTTGGTTTCAATTCTGTACTGTCTATGCAATCGTATTCTATTGCATAAGCATCTCTCATTATTTCTGCATTTTCCAACCCTTCAATAGTTTTATACATTTGTTTTTGAACGTCTACGGGCAGGGAAGTAGATACACCCTGAACATATATTTCATTTGTGTATAATCCCTCTGGCTCTAAAAATATTTGATGCCTTTCTTTATCTTTAAATCTTACAATTTTATCTTCTATTGATGGACAATATCTTGGGCCAACGCCTTTTATTACTCCACTAAACATTGGTGCTCTTGACAAATTTGCCCTTATAATGTCATGTGTGTTTTGATTTGTATATGTCAAATAGCACACTGCAACATTTTTAGGCTGTTGTTTTGAAATAAAACTAAAACTTTGAATATTTTCATCACCTTTTTGAACAACTAATTTTGAAAAATCTATTGTTCTGCCATTCATTCTGGCTGGTGTTCCTGTTTTAAATCTTCTTATGGTTATGTTGTTTTCTAATAAGCTTTCTGTTAAGTTTTCAGCTCTTAAAAATCCATTTGGACCACTTTCTTTAAAGTATTCACCAATAATTATTTTGCTTTTTAAATACACTCCTGTGCAAACTACAACAGTTTTACAGTAATATTTCTCGCCTTGAACTGTTTCGACTCCTACAATTTGTTTTTCTTTTATTATTAATTGTTTTGCTTCTGCTTGTTTTATATAGATATTCGAATTTTCTTCCAATGCTCTTTTTATGTTATTGTGATACAACTGCTTGTCCACTTGTGCTCTAAGCGAGTATACTGCTGGTCCCTTTCCCAAATTTAACATTCTTATTTGAATTGCACTTTTATCAGTATTCACACCCATTTCTCCACCAAGTGCATCTATTTCGCAAACAAGATGTCCTTTAGCCGTTCCACCAATACTTGGATTGCATGGCAAAAAACCTATTGAATCTAAATTTATAGTCAATAGCAATGTTTTTTTATTTAAACGTGCCAAAGCAAAAGCTGCCTCACATCCTGCATGTCCTGCGCCTATAACTATCGCATCAAAATAATAATCTGTTTTATTCATTTTTTTCACCAGTTGTAATAATTTTACTTTCCCAAACAAAACTTTGAAAATATTTCTTCAATTATATTTTCTGCTTCACTTTCTCCTGTTATTTTTCCTAATGTTGTCCACACTTTTTTGGTTTGCATGTCAACTATATCTGCCAAGTTTGTATCTGTTGAAACAATGGCTTTTTCAATTTCTTTTTGTGCCTCTTTTAAAACCTCAATATGCCTTTGATTTGTTATATAAATTTGTGAAAAATCTATATTGTTAACCTTGGCTAGTTTAATTATTTCTTCTTTTAATTTTTCAATATTTTCACCAGTTGCAGCACTAACCAAAATTCCGTTTTTTAAATTTAGTTTTATGTTTTTATCTATTTTATTTAAAACATAAATCACATTTTTGCCTTTTACAGCATCTATTAGCTTGTTATCTTCCTGATCAAGTTCTTCACTGGCATCCAACACACATAAAACTATATCACTTTGCTGTATACAATTTTTACTTCTTTCAATTCCTATTTTTTCCACTTTATCTTCGCTTTCTCTTATTCCTGCAGTGTCTAAAAAATTTAGTTTTATGCCCTTATAAGTTATTGTTTCTTTTAAAACATCTCTTGTTGTGCCCTTTATGTCTGTTACTATTGCTCTGTCTTCGCCAATTAAACAATTTAACAAACTTGATTTTCCAACATTTGGTTTACCCACTATTGCAACGTTTATTCCAAATTTAATTTTTTGTCCAACATAACTTGTGCTTAAGAGATTTTCTATTTCTTTTTTTGAATTTTGCAAAATTTCTTTAATTTTTTCTATTGTAACATATTCGTCATCATGTTCAGGATAGTCTATTGAGACTTCTAAATCTACTAAACAATTTTTTAACTCATTTTGAATTGATTTTAACTGTTTTGTCAATTTGCCACTAAACAGCAAACTTGTAGCTTTAATTTCAGCATCGCTAGTTGCGTTTATTATATCTATCATTGCTTCTGCTTCATTTAAAGACATTTTTCCATTCATAAACGCTCTTTTTGAAAATTCTCCGTTTTCTGCTAACTTGCATCCATTTTTTAACAAAGTTTCTAAAACTTTAGTTGCCAAAAATTCGCCGCCATGAATTTGAAATTCTATTACATCTTCGCCAGTAAAAGATTTTGGACCTTCAAAAAAAACCATCATACATTTTTCGGTTGCTTGTTTTAAATAAAAATCTCCTAAATATAATTTGCGAGGCTCAATGTTTTCCATACTTAAGTTTTTTGCCTGAAAAACTTTAAAGGCTATCTCTTTAGCCTTTTCTCCACTCATTCTTACTATTGCTATGCCTCCACTTCCAAGTGGAGTTGAAATTTGTGCTATTGTTTCCATCTTTTTCATTATACCATTATGTTTTTAAAATAACAATATCTTAACATACTTTAAAAAAAAACTCGTTAAAGAGTTTTTTAATATTTTGGTTTTATTATTAAATATCTATGAGGTTCTTCACCTTTTGAAAATGTTTCAACAGTTTGGCTGTTTGATAGGGCAGTGTGCATAATTCTTCTTTCGTTTGCTGTCATAGGTTCCAATTTTACACTTGAATGAGTTTTTTCTACTTTTCTAGCCATTCTTTGTGCTAGGGCTATTAAAGCGGCTTCTCGTCTTGCTCGATAATTGTCGCAATCTACTCTCACTTTTTTTGCATGTCTATTATTTTTACTTATTACTACACTTGTTAAATATTGCAAAGAATTTAAACCTTCTCCTCGATATCCTATGATATCGCTGTAACCAATGATATTTGCGTGTATTTCATCATTTTCTTCCACACATTCAACGTTGCCTGTTAATGTTGTTCTATTTAACAATCCTTGAATGAATTTTTGTGCTTTTTCTAAATCTTTTTCTTTTTCATTTTGATTTTTTGAAGAGTTTAAAATTTCAATTTCTTCTTCAACATCTTCTTCTTTTGTTAACAAATCATTTAAAGTTGCTTCTTTATTTAACTCATCAACTTCTTCTTTATTTTTTTCTTGTGAGTTGGTTAAATTTTCTTCTTTCTTTTCACGTTTTTGATATTTTTCAATTTCGTCTGGTGAAATAGAAACTCTCACTTTTGCTTTTTTAAACAAACCACCTTCGTCTAATATCTTTATGTCCACATCTTCTCTTGAAGCTTTAAGTTCAAAAAGTGCGTTTGAAATTGCTTGTTCGACATTTCTTCCTGTCGCTTCAACACTCAACATATATCCTCCATTAATTATATTCTTCTTAATCTATCTGTTGGAATTTGCTTTTTTTCGTTTCTTTTATCAACTTTATCGCCAATTAAATTTATAATAGGTAAAGTTATTAAACTTACAATTTGTCCAGTAATCATATATAAAGTAAACATTGTAGTGTACATAAAGGCAAATATCATCATCACAATTGGCATTACAATTAACATTATTAGTCCACTGTTTTGTTTATTTCCTTCTTTTTTCATTTTTCTAATCATAAACCATTGATTTAAAAATGATACACCTGCACATATAACAACAAGTATAAAATAACCATTTTCTCTGCCTTGAGAAGATTTTAAAGGTTCCATTATTTGATTGTAAACTTTTTCATAGTCTTCATTGTTTTTATCTTCTTCATTTAATCTTGCCACAGAAGCGTATTCCTTATATGATGGAATTGAATTTTTTAACGGACTATCTGCAAGCCAAATGTTATCTATCCACAAAAAGCCTTGTTTTGTTTGCTTATAAACTTCCTCTACATTTTTATTTGCAGTTTCTAAAACTTGATTTTTTAATGTTTCGTCTTCAATAGAGTTCATTTCTTTAATGTATGGCAAACATATTTCATAAATTGTTTTGCCTTCTTGGTCAAAATCAATTTGATTGTTTGCATATTCCGATACATACGCTATTTGTAATTTTTCGTATTGGTCTGCAATTTTATATGAAGCCATTGCATTCATGCCATTAAATAAGGTAATAAATATTGTCAACGTTAAGGCCATGCTAATTAACATCACGGAACAAGAACCTATAGGGTTTATTTTTTCCTTTTGATATAATTCTCCTAATTTTTGATTTCTCATCTTAGGGTCGTTGGCATATTTTTTATTAATTGCGTCCATTTGTGGCTGTATGCGTTTTTGCATATCTGCCATTTTTTTATTTGTTCGCCTGTTAAAATAATCTAAAGGCGACATCAATAATTTTATACATAATGTCAAAATAATTATAGATAGGGCAAAGGAACCAAATGCTCCTTCTATTGCTATTATTATGCTTTCCCACATTCCTTTTGGCACACTGGCTAAAAGGTTAGATATTATATAATCCATTTACTATCTCCCTTAATATTTTGAGGTATTGGATCATATCCACCCTTTGATAGGGGTGAACACTTAAGAATTCTTTTAATAGCCAACTTTGTTCCCTTTATTATTCCAAAACTTTTTAATGCTTGATACGAATAAGTTGAACAAGTTGGATAAAATCGACATGTGTGTTGCATAAATGGTGAAATTATCCACTTATACAACTTTATAAGAAATAAAGAAAAAATCAAAATAGGGTAAAATAATATGTTAAATATTTTCATTTAATAATTCACATTTTTTAATTAAATTTTTCATATTTTCTTTAATTTCCAAAAAAGACATATTTTCTATGCCTTCTCTTGCAACAAATATATAGTTATACTTTTTATTTACTTGATTTTGCAAACAAATAAAACTTTGTCGCAATCTTCTTTTTACTTTATTTCTCACAACGCTTTTGCCAATTTTTTTTGAAACAGAAAAACCAACTTTGTATGTTTTAAACTTTGTTTTAATATAAGTTAAACACAATTTATTTAAAACTTTTGTTTCTCCGTTTTTATAAATGTATTTAAAATGCTTGTTTTTTTTTAATCGATTTTCTTTTTTTAGCATTTTTTCTCCACAAACTTATGCAGCCAAAACTTTACGGCCTCTATTTCTACGGCGTTTTAACACATTTCTTCCACTTGTGGTTCTCATTCTTTGTCTAAAACCATGAACTTTTTGTCTTCTTCTTTTTTTTGGTTGATATGTTCTTTTCATACGAATTCCTCCTATTCTATTTTTATAATTTGTTAATTGCAGACACGCACGAGAAAAACAGAATAGTCTTGCAACTAAACTACGGCTAGTATATATAAATTATTTTTCTTTGTCAAGAATTCTATTTATTTACTATAAAATAAAGTATGTTTTTTAATTAATCATTCTAACAGGAAGAATTAAATACAAAAACTCTTCTTTTTCTTCATCAATAGGTGTTATTATGCAAGGATTTGTTGGTGAAGATAGAACAATTTTTACAAACTCGTTATCTACAACCCTAAACGCTTCCAAAAAGTATCTTGCATTAAATGCAATCACCAAATCTTTACCATTTAAAACAATATTTATTTTTTCTTTTATATTGCCTATTTCGCTGTTGGAAGTTAAAAACATTGTGCCTTCGCTTATGTCAAATTTTACCAAATTGTTTTGACCAATTTTGGATAGAAGGGAAGCCCTTTCCAATGCATTTTCAAGTTGAGTTTTGTTTACAACAACTACTGTTTCGTTTGTTGATGATGAAATTATTTGATTGTAATTTAAAAATTCACCCTCCAATAGTCGGGTCATTATTTTTGTGTCTTTTAAATCTATCATTAAAAAGTTCTTTTCTAGGTATACATTTATTATTTCATCACTGTCGTCTAATAGTTTTGAAATTTCTCTTAAACTTTTATCTGGAACAATACAACTTGACTCTATATTGCTAAATTCAACATTTTCTTTTACTAAACTCAGTCTATAACCATCACTTGTAACAGCTTTTATTTTATCTTTTTCAACTTCTAGCAAACAACCTTTAAGTATTGGTCTAGAATCATCTATTGCAACAGAAAATATTGATTTATTGATTAAATTTTTAAAATCTTGTTTTTTTATTGCAAAATATTGTTTTGTGTCTAAAACATTAAAACTTGGATACTCTTGTTGAGAAAAGCATTGAATAAAACCTTGGCTATCTAAGTATTTTATTGTCAATCCATTTTTTTCATTTAATATTAATTCTATTTTGTCATTTGTAAGTCTTTTAACAAATTCGCTAAAAAATCTTCCAGGAACAACACATGAGCCCTCTTCTTTTACTTCTGCTCTTATTTTCTTTTCTATAGAAAGTTCCAAGTCTGTTGCAAGCAATGTTAATTCATTGTCTTCTGCAACAAGTTTAATTCCTTCCAAAATTGGATTTGTTGTTTTTACTGCAATTGCTTTGCTAACTTTTAGCACTGCTTCAGATAAATCCAAGCCATCACATAAAATTTGCATATTATTCTCCTTTTTATTATTTTTTTAAATATTAGTATTATTAATAGGTTTTGTGGAAATGTTAACAATTTTCGCATTACACTATATATTGAATAATTTTTCTATTTTTTTAATAAAATATGTGATATGTTGTATTAAGTTTATGTGGAAAAACTGTGTATAAATTTTTTTTTGTATCAACATATTAACATTTTTCACTTATTTTGTTTTTTATATCATTTATAATTGTCTTTGTTTTGTGGTCGTGTTTTAAAAGTTCTGTAATTTTATCTCTTGAGTGAATTATGGTTGTATGGTCTCTGTTACCAAACAATCTTCCTATTGAAATTAATGGAATGTCAATCATGTCGCTTATTAAATAAATGGCAATCATTCTAGGTTCTACAATTTCCTTTGACTTTTTCTTTCCAGTAATTTCACTGTACTCTACGTTATAGTAGTCGCAAACAGTTTGAATTATTTTCTCGGGAGTGAGTTTTTCTTTTTGAACATCTAGTTGCTCTTTAAACGCTTCCTTTGCTTCATCTATACTTGCAGATTTTTTGCCTAAAAGCGTTGCAAAAAAATAAACTTTACTGAGTAAACCTTCCATTTCTCTTATGTTGGTGTCTACTTTTTCGGCAATAAATTCAATAACATCATCATCTATAAAATATTTTTCTAACTGAGCTTTTTTTCTAAGAATGGCAACTCTTGTTTCGTAATCTGGAGATTGAATATCTTGTATTAATCCACTTGAAAATCTTGACCTTAATCTGTCTTCAAGCGTTTCAATTTCTTTTGGAGGTCTGTCTGACGAAATAATTATTTGTTTATTTTGTTGATACAAATCATTAAAAGTATGGAAAAATTCTTCTTGAGTGCTTGTTCTTTTTGATATAAATTGTATGTCATCAACCATTAAAACATCTAAGTTTCTGTACTTTTCTCTAAATTCTGCAGTGCCTTTAACCGTTCCTTTTTCTTTGTTTGTTCCCAATGATTCAATGTAGTCATTTGTGAATTTTTCACAAGTTACATACTGAATTTTTAATTTTGGATTGTTTTGTTTTAAATAATTTCCAATGGCGTGCAAAAGGTGAGTTTTGCCAAGTCCAACACCTCCGTATATAAATAGAGGATTTAATTTTTGACCTGGATTTTCTGCAACTGCTCTTGCTGCTGCATAACAAAATTGATTGCTTTTTCCAACAATAAAGTTGTCAAATGTGTATTTTGAATTAAACATACATTTTTCTTCTGCAAATTCGTTTTCAACAACAGCTTGATTTTCATTGGGTTTGTTTTTTGTTAAATATTCTTCTTTTTCGGTTGGGTCTAAAATTTCAAAATTTGTTTGATTTCCAAAAACACTTTCTATACATTCTGTCAATTCTTTTATATGATTTTTTAAAAGTTGTTTTTTTGCAGTTTGAGAATTTGCTGCTAAAATTAACTTTTCACCATAATCTAAAACTTCTAAAGGCTCTATCCACAATTCATATGAAACAATGCTAACCATACTTTGAATTTTAGACAAAACTTTTTCCCACATTTGTTTTAATTCTTGCATTACTTTCTCCAACTTAAATTATAAGTAAAACAAAATTAAAAGTCAACAAAGCAAGCAATTTAATTCTCACTTAGATATATTTGTTACATTGTTTGCATTATATATTTAACATACTTGACGAAAGCATTCTATTGTGTTAGTATTTTTGTGCATATAAATACTAAAGAAAGGAAATTTATGGAAAATAAACCTGTAAAAAAGATTTTTTCAATTATAATAGCGTGTGTGCTTTTAATATCGTTTTGTGTAGGACTTGAACTTTACACAGAAAACATTGTGCCACCAGTAACTGGAAACACAAATATAGACGACCTTGAAGATATGTTTGATGACAATGAAAGTGAAACGGAAGATGGAAACGAAAACAATCAAACGCAACAACCATCTGTTGAAGTACCAGTTTATTCTAATGGTTTTAAGTGTTTGGAAGATGCGATGGAGTTTATTAATAGTTGTAAAGGAATAAAGGTTGTTTTAAATATGACTGCAACAGCAGACATATTGGGATTGGGCAAAGCCACTCAAACATCAAACGAAACTATTACATTGTCTGGAGATTATTATTTAAAAGAAACACACACATCTTGCACAAGTAGTTTGGGTAAAACATATTATCGATACTTTTATTCAAACGATAATGGGCAAAATATAGAATACAAAAAAACTTCTTCTTATGATAAAGACAAAATACCAAATTGGGATTATCTTATTCAACAGGATACTGTTTCAAAAGAAGAAGTTTATAAATATGATAATTTAGCTTATGATGTTTTCTGCATAACAGCAAACAGAGACAATTCGACTTTAGTTAAATTTGATAGAACAACAAATCAAAAATACTATATCATATCATTTGTTTATGATGTTTCAAAAATTCCACAAAAGTTTATTGACAACGCATTGAGAGAGGGAGCTTTAAACAGCATTATGTACAAGTCGATGAAATTGACATATTATATTGAAAAAGAAACATTATATTTAAGAAAAATTGAAAGGGAAGAATCATATACTATTGATGCAACAGTAAAACTAGATGTTGATGCATATCAAGAAATTATTATTACAACGATAGACAAAGAATTGACGCCATCAAAACCAGAATATTGTAATATTTAATTAGTTAAAATTTTGATGTTAACCTTTTCACGATTTCATCTTTGCTTAACAGAGAACATAAAGAATATAAATTTGGAGATTCTTTTCTGCCAGTTATTGCGATTCTTATATACATGCAAACATCGCTGACATTACCTTTGTAGTTTTCAGGATTTTGTTTATAAAGTTTATTATCGATGGCATAGTTTAAATCTTGTGCCATCTTTTTTATTCTTTCAAACCATTGTTGTTTGTCATCGTCTTTATTGTATATTTTTGCGTATGACAAACAAACCTCTTTAAGTTTGTTCAAATCTATTCCTTCTAAATTATAATTTGGGGCAAAAGGATGATTATTATAGTTAAACATATAAGAAAAGGAATTTTTAACATCACTCCATTTTTCTATGTCTTTTCTTGGTTTAGCATTTTCTCTATCTATGTTTAAAACATTTTTGCAGTATTCTTCGTTGTTAAGCAAATAATTGTAAAAGTCAAAGTCATAAGATTCAGCCCATTTTAAAAGATTTGAATAAACTTCATCTTTAGAAAGTTTGCTTATATAATTTTTAGAGATATCGTTTAATTTATTAAAATCAAACATTGGATTATTTGAACCTATTTTTTCAATTTTAAAATCAAAATCCTTGTAACTTTGGGTAGGATTTTTTTGTCTCCAAATTTCAAAATCACTATTTAATAAATTTAAAAGATACTCAATTACGGCAACTTTAGGATATCCTTGTTCAATAAAGTACCTAACATCTGCTTCTTTGTCTTTTCTTTTACTGAGTTTTCTCTTGTTGCCATTTTCGTCTAACTTGCAAATTACAGGAGTATGAGCATATTTTGGAGGTTTAAATCCAAAAGCATTGAATATTTCAAGATGTGCAGAAAGAGAAGGGAACCATTCTTCGCCTCTAACTACAATAGTTGTTCCCATTAGTGTATCGTCCACAACATGGGCTAAACTATAAGGAGGAATTTTGTTGCTTTTAATTAAAACAACGTCTTTTGTGTTTTCTCTAATTTCTCTGTCGCCCTTAATTAAGTCGTGAAATTTAAATGTTTTGCTACTATCTCCACAAGACAATAATTTTAAAGCAAATGGCTTATTGTCTTTAATATTTTTTTCTATTTCTTCGTATGTTAAATTTCTGCACACATCTTTATCTTCTATGTTTCCATAGTTTTCTAGTTGTTCTTGTCGTTTGTTTAATATGTCCTCTTTATTTTCTGATTTTTCGCAAAAACATGGAAACGCTCTTCCAATAGAAACTAAATATTTTGCAAAACATTCGTATATTTTTAATCTTTTAGATTGAATGTAATCTCCATAATTTCCAATTTGAGGACGATTGTCTCCAGTGTATCCTTCATCTGGTTTCATATCGTAGTAGCAAAGCATGTCATATGCAATTGTCCCTGCATTTTCAATTAATCGTTTTTGGTCTGTATCTTCCAATCTAAAATAAAAAACTCCATTTGTTTTTCTTGTGGTGGCTCTTGATATAAAGGCACTATAAGCATGTCCTGTGTGAAGATATCCTGTTGGACTAGGAGCAATTCTCATTACTTCTGCACCTTTTGGTAAATCGCGCTTTGGATATTTTTTTAAATAATAATCTATTGTTTTATCCACGTTTGGATATAGTAAGTTTGCTAATTTTTTATAATCCATTATTGTTCTCCTTAGTTGCAAATAGTATAAACACTGTTAAATAAAGTTGTTATACTTTGAGATGAAAACTCAATAATTTTATTTATATATGCCAAATTTTCTATGTTGGCTTGTGTAAATAAATCAATGTCATAATTATAATCTTTTTTGAAGCTTTGCATACTCACTTTCTCTAAGCTTTTGTTAAATAAATTCAGGTCATTGCAATAAGCATTATAGGTTAGTTGCCAAGAGTTGAGTTCTTTAACATTTGTAGAATTTTCAATTTTAGTATTCAAATTTGATAAATTATTTAGTGTTTCAAAGAACACTTCATTGTTTATTTTTTCATATTCGCCATTAAATGAATTTAAGTATTTTATTGCAGGCGTTATTATTGAAATTGCACTTTTTAAATTTGCCAAAGTTTTTTGATTTGTAATTTGAGTTTCTGTTAATTCTATATACTTTCCATCTTGAATATAGTTGCTAACAGAAGGATATATATATGTTTCACACAATTTTAAAAATTGATTTGAAAGTTCAATAAATGTTTGACTTATGTCGATGTAAGCTCTTTTGAAATTTTTTAATAATTGCAATGAAATAATACTTGTTGCTTGGTCTTCATCTATTCCAACAATGTGTTGGTCTAGATAGTCAATTTCTTTATCAAAATCGTTTAATTTTGTCAAAGCGCTTTCTAAAGACTTTTCAAAAGATAAATAATTCTTTTTCATATTTTTTGGAATTTCTTGTGGCACATTAATAAATATTCCATCAAATTGAGATAAAAATTTAAATGACACAACAAATATTTGGTCATATACTTCGTTTAATTGTTCATATTGATATAAGTCTTTATTGTCACTCGAATAATTGTTATTTTCTATGTTATTTAATATAGTTTGTATGTTATTTCCGTATTTAACACCATTAAAATATTTTTCGTTTAAACACACTGTTTGAATAAAAGTTGAAAATTTTTGATTAGTTGTTTCATAAAATTTATCTTCTTCTTTTTCTTTGCAAGCAGTAAAAACAAAGCTACTTACAAGTATCATTGCTAAAATTAAAACAACATTTAAAAATTTTTTCATATTATCTCCTTAATATTAAAAAAAGTAGTTTTCTTTAAGGCTGACAGCATATGTTTTTACATCGCTTGGCAAAGTGTTTACAAAACTGTCATAAGCATTAAAAACAAGAGCATTTATACATTGAGTTATATCAACATAGTTAAAGCAATTAAAAAGAGAATCATAAAATTCCATGTTATTGTAATAGTTATTTGATATTAAATTTATGTGCTTTTTAACAAAATTAACAAGATTATTCGATGATTCAACAATGTTTGCAAGCACATTGCTTTTTGAACTTGTTGCAGCACTAACTACCCCTTTTGTCCAGTTGCAAATTGTGTATATTGTGTATTTTGAATATTTATTTGCAGAAATTGTTTCAATTAAATAATTTTTATAGATTTCTCCAACTAAATTAAAATAATTTGTTACATCATTAAAAAAAACACTATATAAATTGTTGAAATTTTCAATTTTTTGAAAAAAATTTAAGGTGGATTCATAACCCTCTATGCTTTCTTTTGTCAAATAAAGGTCATAATATTCAATACAAGAATTTGACGAATTTTCTATTTTTTTATAAAAGTCTTTTAAAGTTTTTTCGTTTTTATAAAAGTTTTTATCAAAATCTTTTGTAAAGATTAAATCTTTGTACAGATATTGTTCTATATTGTCAAAACAGTAAATTGCATTTTTATAAATTTGATAGGTTAACTTAAAGTCATTTAATTCAATTTGTTGTTCGGTCAACTCAGAAAAATCAGAATTGTTTAAAATATCTATCAACGAATCAGTGTATTTTAAAGTTTTATTATATTCTTTGTTTTGGTAAAGATTATAAGTTGTTTCATACGGAGCAGAAAGGTCAGCTGTTGGTCTAAATATAAAATAGGCACCAACGCCTGCTCCTGTAAGTAACACCAAAATTAACAAAGCAATAAGAAATTTTTTATTTAAAAATGATGATTTTGCAGACATATGCATTTCTCCTTAAAAAAATACTATCATAAAAAATAAAAAAAATCAATATTTGAAAGAAAAGCTTTAGTTATTTTTTGTCATAGTTGATTGAGAATATTAAAAAACACTTTTAAAATGATAAAAAAAGGAGATGAAATGGAAGATAGCATAATTTCAAAAATAAAAACACAAATAGAAGAAATTGAGAAAAGAATAAAGGCAATTGCAATGCAAATGACCACAACATCGCAAATTACGGCAGTAAAGTTGTGTTTGGACGAAATAAAGCAATTACTAATTGATTTTGGAACGCAATTTGATGAACATACAAGTGATTATGAAACTCACAAACAAAATTATGAAACACTTTTAGGAAATTACAACTCATTATATTCAAATTTTAATTCGCATTTGGAAAATTATGAAATTGGGAAAACGGAAAACAACAGTGCACATAGCGAACTATCACAAGATATTGAAAATTTGACAACGCTTTTACAAGATTTAGAAGCGCAAGCTGATGCCTTAGATTCAAGAATTGCAGTACTTGAAGAAAGTGCTGGTGGTGGCACTGATACTCCAACGACATTACAAACAGAAACAACAAAGTTTATGGAATACACATTCATAGAACCATGCATTATGACATCTTCCATATACTACAGTCCACGTGTTTATTTTACATGTGAACTAACACAGCCTATTGAAATTCAATATACCATTCAGGGTTCTATAAGTGGGGATAAATATAATTCTATTAAAATTTATATTAATGACGATGTAATGATAAGAAGCGTATACAATTCTGTTGAAAGTGGAAATTTTAAATACGAATTGGATCCTGTGTATTATTATTCAACAAAAAAACTTAACCATGTGATGCTTGAAGCACAGGTGTCAGCAGCAACACATATAAGCAAATGCAGTGTAAAAATTATCGCTAAAAATATTAATATTTTTAATGAAGAGAGAAATGTGAGAATAATTTGTTTTAACAATAAATACTACATTTCATATCCTACAGCAAACGGATTTATTTTATACGGAGTTCAAGACAAAAACAATTTGGCTTTAAATGTAACAGATCTAACACAATACAATTTTCAAAATTTGCATTTAAAATATGAAAGACTATTTTTACTTCCTGCACTGCAACAAGATACGCAAATACTAACTTATGACGAAACATATCAAGGTAGTTTTCTTTTTGGAGCTTTGTATGGCGACCAAACTAAAAAAGTTCAAAGTATATGTTTAAATTCAGAAAATTTACTTGAAATGGAATCCGATTGGACATTTTCAGCCACGTGTTTAGATGTTTTGCCACAAGGTATTGGAGATGGCTCAGAAGTTTTTATTTCAACATCAACTCAGGGGACAATATACATGGTTGGCCGAGGAACTTTAAACAAATCTATAACATACAATAATGAATTATTAGACGGACACTGGTTTTATGTTTGCTTTGTAAAAAATAATAACTTACTTATAGGAAGCGAATACACAAGCTTTGATGGTTTTGTTGCCTGGAGAGATGATGACATGAATGTGTTTTTCCCAGATATTCAAAGTACATACTGTGTTGAAATAGCACCAGGTAAAAACGCAACTGCGTATATGCAAACCAATGGGAATATATATGTTTATATAAGTAGAGGTTGCGATACATTTAGATATGAATTACAGAAAAATTTAGAAGGGAAGTACGAATTAAGCGATGTTGTTAAAACAATTAAGGGTGTATCAAGATACGAGGAATTGTATGACGATAATGTTTTAGCATACCAAGGACCATATTTTATTTTAACCGACAAAAACTCTTTAATTATTGAATAAAAAACACGAAAATCTCCGTGTTTTTATATTTCATACTCAAAAAGCAAAGCGCTGTTTTTTTGAAATAAATTCACAAAATCCATAATTTTTTAAAAATGAATTTACCAAGTAATCAAAATGTAGCGACCGATAATAATATCAATAAAACAACAGAAAGTGAATGAGTTTACTAAAAAATTACAATCATGGTTTGTCAAAAGTGTTTAAAAGTGTTATCTTAATTTTGGAGGAGTATATGATAAAAATTAAAAAAGCACTTTTAATTTCTTCGCTTGTTTCATTGGGCATAACATGTTTGTTTTTTATTCTTGGTATTTTTGGGCTAGAGGTATTTAAAGGCGTACCATTTAGGTTTTTGTTAATATTTGCAACTTTGTGTGTAGGCTGTGGCTTTATGGTTAATGAACTAAGTGTATTAAAAAGAAACAAACTTTTGGCTATTATTAGCATTTCATGTTTAACAGTATCTATACTGTTTGCTTTAATAATATTTTGTTCGCCACTTTTAGACGATAATAATGCTTTTAATACCATAACTGCTATAATTGCATTGTTTAGCACGTTTTTTATGATTGTAATATCTCTTTGCACAAAACTTGAAAAGCGCATTTTGCCTTTGCAAATTATATGTTATATTGTATTGTTTGTGTTGGAAATCTTGTTGTCTTTACTTATAGGAGGGTATGATTTATTTAAAATTGATGCCATGACCGAAATCTTTAGCGTGATTTGTGTTGTTGCAGTTGGATTGTTAATAGCCTTATGGATTTTAAGTTCAAAAAAGGAAAGTCAAACAAACTCTATAGATGACAAATTATACGTAAAAATTTTAAAAACAGAATATGAAGCATTAAAAGAAGAAAATCAAAAATTAAAAACAGAACTTGAAGAATTAAAAAAATAAATAAACAAAAAAATCACTTGCATAATTTGCAAGTGATTTTTATTGGTAGCCTTAACGAGAATCGAACTCGTGATTCCGCCTTGAGAGGGCGGCGTCTTAACCTCTTGACCATAAGGCCATCGTTAGTATTATACCAAACGCATAAACAATTTGCAAGTTTTAAATTAAAATATTTAGGCAACAGAATTTTTTATAAAAAAATGATATAAAAACATTAAAAATTTTGTTGAATTACAAAATATTTTGTGATTTAATGACTATGTGAAAAATATAAATTTTAGGCCTATTTTTTATACTGCAATATCATTCATGCTTGGAATAATTCTAGCAAGACAAATTTTTAATTTGTCTTTTGCTCATATAGTTTTAGTTTTTGCAGGTTTTATATGTCTGTTAATTTTATTTATTAAAACAAAAAACATAAAAAGATTTATTTTGCTAATTGTTGTATTTTTGGTTGGAGTAGTTTACTTTTTTGTTGGAACAAGTGTGTTTTTTGGTAAAAATTACGAAAGCAATGTTTTTGTAAGTGGCAGAGTTTGTGCAATTTATGATGGAAATAATTACAAAATATTAACTCTTGATTCCATACAAATAGACGGCGACAAAAAGATGTTTAACATAAGTTTAAGCGTGAGTGGAGAGTTTGAAATTGAATTGGGCAGTGAAGTGTTTTTTGAAGGAAAATTAAACAAGGTTGAAATTTTTACTCAAGACGGATACAAAAGTTATTATTACAAAAATAACACTCCATATAAAAGCAACACCACTTATGAAAACATCATTGTAAGGAAAGGGTATTTAAAATTAGATGAAAAAATAAGACAATACTTTACAAAATTTTTGGAAAAACATTTATCAAAAGAAATGTCTGGATTAATAACAACAGTGATGTTTGGAGATAAAACTACATTAAATCCAGAAATAGATGATGCATATATGGATAGTGGCATGGCGCATTTGTTAGCCGTTAGTGGCATGCACATTGTTTTGATTGTTTCGCTTATATCTTATATTTTGAAAAAATTAAAAACAAACAAATGGTTAAATTTCTTTTTATTATTTATATTATTGTTATTTTTTACATATTTGTGTGATTGGGCTCCTTCAATAGTAAGAGCACTTATAATGAGTTTAATTTTTTATTTTTCGCTTGTAGTTGGTAAAAAATATGACAAACTTAATAGTTTGGGCTTGTGTGCAATTATAATTTTAATTTTTAAACCATTGTATGTTTTTGACGCTGGCTTTTTGTTAAGCTTTGCCTGTGTGTTTTGTATATTCACCTTGACAAAACCAATTAAAAATCAGTTAATAAAATTTAATTTAAATCCAAAAATATCAAATTCACTTTCACTTGTTATCTCTGTCCAAATTGGCTTAATTCCAATTTTAACTGTATATAATAATAATTTCAATGTATTTTCGCTTTTAATAAATTTAATTTGCGTCCCATTTTTTGAATTTGCATTTATGCTTACATTTATAAGTGTTCCAGTTTGTATGATATTACCATTTTTGAGTTTCTTTTTAAAAATTTTAGAAGTTATGTATGCAGGAGTGACATTGTTAGCAAACTTTGTTGGTTCTTTAAGTTGGGCAAATTTGCCACTATACGCTTTTAATGATGTATTGGTAATAAGCAGTTATATTTCAATTTTTACATTTTCAAACTATGTGAATTTAAACAAAAATTATAAAACCATTTGCGTTTGTTTAATTATGGCGTTAGGATTTTTTTGCACATTTTTAACATCAGTAATTTAATTTAAAATGTTTGAAAAAAGTTTTATAAGTGATATACTCACTTAGGAGATTTAATGAATTATATACAATTTTTGAGCCTTAAAGAATATAAAAACGTCTATCTTTTTTTGGGAGATAGTTTTTTGGCACAAAAAAGTGTAGAGCACATTGCAAATTTTTTACAAATAAAAAGCCAATATGACATTACAAAATTTGATGATGAAAATTATTCCAGTGATGCAATAATTCAAAGTTGTGAACAATTAAGTTTTTTTCAAAACAAAAGAATGTGTGTTGTTAAAGATTTAAAAAGCATATCTGAAACAGATAGAAAAAAGTTACAGGCGTATGTCTTAAATTCCAACCCTATGACAACATTAATTTTTGTTGACACGCAAAACAGCAAAGTATTTGATTTTTTGAACATAGAAAAAGTTGAAATGAAATTAAACGACTACGAGCTTATATCTTTCGTAATAAACTTATGTGAGTCATATGGGAAAAAAATATCAAAACAGGCAAGCGATACTTTGATTGAATATTGCGCAAAGGATTTAAATAGAATAAACTTAGAATTGCAAAAACTAGTTTGCTACAGCAATGATAAAGATGAAATTTTACTGCAAGACGTAACAAATTTAACTGCACAAAGTGATGAGGTTATAATTTTTGACCTATTAACACATCTTGCCAACAAAGACACACAGTTAAGTTTAGAAACACTTTGCAAATTGATGGGCACGCCAGATAAAAATTCACAACTATTTAATTTAATTTCAGTTACATTTCAAAGAATGTTCTTCTGTGTTGCATCAAAAAATTCAAGTGATTTGCAAATTGCAAATGCCTTAATGGTGAAACCATATGCAATTACAAAATTACAACAGCAAGCAAAAAAGTTTAGCGCTGTTAAATTAAAGTCAATATTATATGAATTATTTGAGATAGAATATTTTGTTAAAAATGGAAAAATGAGTTTAGATAATGCCCTAATATACATTATTGAATTTATATTATGTAATTAAAAATCGGCCTTTAGACCGATTTTTATTATTATAATGAGCTTTCAAACAAAACTTGCACATTGTTTTCAAATGAGAAACTACTGCTGAAATTTTTTAATTCATATATTAATTTTATGCAACAACTTTGCCCTGGCAAAATATTTATTGTTGGCACTTGGCAAACTGCACTGGCTGAAGTTGATTCGCAATCAGATGCTCCGGCTTGTTCTAGTTCTTCAACAGAAGGGGCCTGTTTATATGTAGTTGTAAATCTTTGATTAAAGTCGTATGCCAAGTTTGTCATAGAAACATTTAGTGAGTTTTTTGTGTTTAAATTTTTTATTGTAAATGTTAACGATATAACCGTTTGTGTAGAAGTAAAATCAGTTCTTCCAAGTTTCCAACTGTCAAGAGTTATTGGTCCATCTTTGTAACTATCTGGGTCGGTTTGGTTTATTACGTATGATTTTGTAGGTGTAGCATCTGCAGTTGTTAAGGTTGGACCATTATACAAACAATCTACGCTAACAAAAACATTTTCATCGCCACTGATAAAGTCAGTATTGTTGGCTATGCCTGTGTTTGGTCTTAAAATAGCGTAAACACCAAAACTAAACAAAATTAAGATTAAAGCTAGCATTATAATCGAAAGAGTTAATCTAAAATGTTTCATAATTACCTCTACTTCCTTATTTTAAATTAGTATATACGAATTTACAAAAAAAACAAAGCAATTAATTGTAAATAACAAAAAATAAAATTGGTAATATAATTAAAAAATGCAAAATAACTGAAAATTTTAAAATAAACGCTTGCAAAGAAAAGTTAATTGTGTTAAAATACACGAGATTACATAAAGGAGATACTATCGTGCCAAACATTAAATCAGCAAAGAAAAGAGTAAAAGTTAATTTAAAGAAAAATGCAGAAAACAGAATGGTAAAATCACAAATAAACACTGTTGTCAGAAAATATAAAACAGCCGTAGCTGAGAAAGATTTAGAAAAAGCATCGCAATTACTCAAAGAAGTTGTTTCTGTTTTAGATTCAGCAGTTAGCAAAAATGTCATTCACAAAAATTGTGCATCAAGAAAGCAAGCAAGGCTGTATAAGTTATTAGAAGCAGCAAAATAATTTTATATTAATAAACACACCTAAAGTGGTGTGTTTTTTTAATTTTGGGTATAGACAAAACACCTTTCGTATGTTATTATAAGCCTATATGAACGGAGGAAATATGGAAGAAATATCTCGCTATCACAGAGTTTACAAATTTGAAAATGGTGCAACGCTTGTATACTTTAAACACAATTTAACAAACACAACAGAATTCCATGTTGGTTTTATAGGAGGTTCTTCTCAAGATAAAATACCTGGAACAGCGCATTTTTTGGAGCATATGATATTAAACGAATTGCCAGAAATTAAAGCAGAAAAATTGTTTAAAATTTTTAAAGACAACAATGTAATATCAAACGCTTACACATCTCAAAAGCTTATAACTTTTTATGCCAATGCACCTAACACGGTTTTGGAGCAGACATTCGATTTATATGGAAAATTAATTAGGAATAATAAGTTTACCAAAAAAAGCATTGATAATGAAAGAATGGCGATAAACGAAGAGATTTTAATGAGTAAGGATGAAACATCGCCACCAGATTGGCTTGAAGTCGCCATAAAACGCATAAAAAAATCAGATAAAAAAGGCGAAAATATATTAGGTACAAAAAAAACAATTTCACATATAGATAAAAATGTTTTGCTAGAGTACAAAGAAAGGGTTTTTTGCTCTGAAAACATGGTGATATCTGTAGTTAGCAATTATGAATTTGAACACATAAAAGACTTGTGCGAAAAATATTTTGTAAAAGATGCAATTTCCAAAAAAGAAAATGCAATTAAATATAAAACAACCGAATATAAACCATTAAAGAATTACGTTTCCTTAATAACAGACCCAAATCAAAAAACAGTAGAAATAAACGTGTCTTTTATGCAAAAGCGTATTGAAAGGGAAAGCGCATTGTTTTTGCATATTGAAACATATTTGTTAATGACTTTGCTGGGCTTTTAATTAACGAATTGAGGGTAAAAAGAGGGTTGGTATATTCTGCAAATTACAAGCCGATTGTTTTGACAAACAATTTAACATTAAATAATTTTAACATATTAACCAGTAAAAACAAGGTAAATGAAGCATTAAAGGTGCTTAGCAATATAATAAAAAGAGTTGCACAAAAAGGTATAACGCAAGAGCAATTAGACACATGCAAGAAAATGATTAAAATATCAGAGGAAGATAGGAAAACAGGATTGAAATATAAAGACCCGTATAACAATTTGATTAAATATTTAGAGGGCGTTGAAGTTTTTTACAATAATCAATTACATAAAGTAAAAGATTTAACATTAGAAGAGGTAAATAAATATCTAAAAGAAACATATTCAGATGCAAATGGAATAATAGATATATTCGGAGATTTACCACAAGATTATTACGACCACTATGACCTGCAAAAAATGATGAATTTTAAAAATCCAGAAGTTTATTATGACGTAGCAACAAAAGAATATTATGCATACAAAAATGACGAAGTTATTAAGAAAAAAGATTTAAAACATATCTTAAGTGGAGATAATGACTATGAAAAGATAGGTCATATTGCTTTATTGGATGAGTATTCTGTAAATTCTGAAAAAGAAAAATCACCACAAAAAAACAATATTTTAACAGAAAATAATTTACAAGCATTGTCAAATTTCTCAGTTGAGCAGAAACTTGCACTATTATCGCAAGTCATTAAAATCATTGGGTTAAATGTAGAAGTCCAATTAGAAATTGAGACAGAAAATGCAAAAAATAAAGAGGAGAATAAAAAGCAAACAGAAGAAAGTTCAACCATAAATCTTGAATAATGTAGTTCTTTATAAGAAGTTGATTTAGAAAAAAAGAAGAAGAAAGAGTGTAGTAGATGCAAACCCTGTTAAATAAGTTTGTGTTAAACACTTTGCAAAATCCATATGCAATGTTATAATTAAAACACATGGGAGGGAAAATGGCATTTCGAAGGGAATCGTTTAAAATTGATAAAGAAATCAACAAGCCAAGTCAAGAGATAAACACTCTAAGCAAAGAACAATTAAGCGTGCCACTGGTTGTTACATTAGAAAATAATTCTTATCACGGCTTTGTTCCGGGAATAGTGATGAAAGATATAACAGACACAAATTTAAATTCGTGTAAAGAAAAATTATTTCTATTTGCAACAAAAAAAATAAAAGAAATGATTTTGCAAAAAAAGAAACTTCCATATTTTCCTGATAATGACATGATAAAACAAGATTTTGAAAATGTTATTTTTATAAAAAGATTAACTTTAAAACAAAAAAACTTACATTAAATGTAAGTTTTTTTATATTGCAACTATGTTGACTAATTTATCTTTAATAGCAATTATTTTCTTTATATTTTTTCCAATTAACAAATTTTTTACTTTTTCGTCTGAAAGGGCAATTTTTTCCATTTCGCTTGTTTCAAGTCCACAAGGAATAATTATTCTAGATTTAATTGCGCCATTTATTTGAATTACAATTTCAATATTTTTTGATACTGTTTTGTTTTCATCATAAAGTGGCCATGATTGATTAAATATAGAATTTTGCTCGCCTAAACTTTCCCAAACTTCTTCCATGTAATGAGGTGCAAATGGAGATAAAAGTTTTGCGTAGTTCAATATGGCTTCTTTTTCCTGAGCATAATTGCGCTCAGATTTTGTTTGATATTTTTGCAAAGCAGTAGTGTATTCCATTAATCTAGCAACTGCAGTGTTAAATTGGAATTTTTCTATGTCAGTGGTTACTGCCTTTATTGTTTTGTGCATACTGATAGTCAATTCTTCATCTATTTTGTTATAATCGCTTGGTTTTAAATTTGCAAAATTTTCAAATACTCTTTGAATTTTTTGAAAAAATTTGCTGATTGCAACTATTCCATCGTCAGACCAAGGACCACCTTCTGTGTATGAAAATCCAAATGCTAAATACAATCTAAATACATCACTGCCGTATTTGTTGACATAATCGTCTGCAGTAACGGTATTTCCCAAACTTTTGCTCATTTTTTGTCCATCACTCCCCAAGATTGTGCCTTGGTGAACTAAGCTTTGAAAAGGTTCGTCATAAGAAACATATCCCATGTCCCTAAGTGCTTTATAAATAAATCTTGCATAAAGCAAGTGCATAGCAGCGTGTTCAACTCCACCAACATACTTGTCGACATTCATGAATTTATCAGTTATTTTTTTATCCCATGGCATTTTGTCGTTATGTGGATCAAGATACCTTAAATAGTACCAAGATGAACAAACAAATGTGTCCAAAGTATCTGTTTCTCGTATTGCAGGTCGTCCACATTTTGGGCACGTTGTGTGCAAAAATTCATCGCAATAGGCTAAAGGTGATTTTCCGTTTGGCTTAAAATCAACATTGTAAGGAAGTTTAACAGGCAAATCTTTTTCATCAACAGGAACAATTCCACAATGTTTACAATATATAATTGGAATTGGAGCTCCCCAATATCTTTGCCTTGAAATTAACCAATCTCTAAGCCTATAAGTAGTTGTCTTTTTCCCTAAATTTAATTTTTGCAAATCTTCTACAATTTTTTCTTTGGCTTCTTTTGTTGTGAGATTGTCATATAGTCCACTGTTAATTAAATATCCTTCTTCAACATAAGGAAGAGTTGCATTTTTTTCTTTATTTGTTATAACTTGTTTTATTTCAAGATTAAATTTTTTTGCAAAGTCAAAATCTCTTTCATCGTGTGCCGGAACAGCCATAACAGCTCCAGTTCCATAACTTTCAATAACATAATCACTAATCCACACTGGAACTTTTTGTTTTGTAATTGGATGAATTGCATATGCACCGGTAAAAGCACCTGTTTTTTCCTTTACTGTGCTTGTTCGGTCAATCTCGCTTAAATGAGTAACATATTCTTTGTATTTTTCAGCTTCTTGTTTTTGCTCTTTTGTTGTTATTAAATCTACAAGTTTATTTTCTGGAGCCAACACAACATACGTTACACCCATTAATGTATCCACTCTAGTTGTAAAAACTGTAATTTTTTGGTCAAAACCTTCTAGTGCAAAATCTACCATACTGCCGGTATTTTTTCCAATCCAATTAGTTTGAATTCTCTTGGTTTTCTCTGGCCAATCCAAATTTTTCAAACCTTCTATTAATTGGTCGGCATATTCAGTAATTTTAAAAAACCACTGTGTTAAATGTTTATGTTCAACTTTGCTGTGACACCTTTCACATTCGCCACCACTTGCTTGCTCATTTGCCAACACTGTTTGGCACTTTGGACAATAGTTAACAGGAGCATCTTTTCTATAGGCAAGACCATTTTTGTAAAGTTGCAAAAAAATCCATTGTGTCCATTTATAATATTCTTCTTCATTTGTTTTAATTTCATAGTCCCAATCATAAGTGGCACCTAATTTTTTTAATTGCTCTTCCATTGTTTCAATGTTTTTAGCAGTGCTGTCCTTTGGATGGATTCCAGTTTTTATTGCATAGTTTTCTGCAGGAAGACCAAAAGCATCAAATCCCATTGGTTGAAAAACATTGTATCCTTGCATTCTTTTCATGCGGCCAAAACTATCTGGCAAACTGTAGTTCCACCAATGCCCCAAATGAAGTTTGCTTGCCGAAGGATATGAAAACATTTCCAACAAATAATATTTTGGTTTTTTTGAATCTTTATCAAATTTATAAGTTTTATTGTCTTCCCAGTATTTTCGCCATTTTTCGTCTATTGATATATCGTATTTAAAATTCATTTTTTTCTCCATAAATGCATAAAAACAATAACATTTTTTTTTATAATTTGTCAACAGATACAAAAAGCAGTATTTAAAAATTTAAAACATTTAAAAATTTTTTAACATATATAAATACTGTCGAAATTTTGCTAAATTTGTCTGGCGAGTAATATTTTTATAAAAATGTTGGAAAATGGGCAAATGTATATTATAATAACAATAGGAGATTGCAATGAATAATTTAAAAAGGAAATTTCCATATGTATTGGGTATGACAATAAGTGTAATTAGTTTGCTTGCAATGATTTTTGCAGTTATTGTGATAAAAAATTCCAATATTAAATACAGTTTTTACGACATGTGCTATTTAACCAATTTGGGATTTTGGCATGTTTTATTGTGCATATTTTTAGTTGTATATTTTATGCTTTTAATTTTTGTTTTTGTTCTGTGTTTGTTTGAAATTTTAAACGAGTATAATGTGGTTAAATTTGAAGTTAGTGTTGGCAAAATAACATCGTATTTGCTTTTAAAGATTGCTTTAATAACAATGTTTATTTTAACTGCCATAATGTTGTTTTTATCATGGTTCATGATTTTAGCAAATAAGCAATACGGAATTGTTTTCGGTGCAGGACCATTTATAAATTTAGCCGTGTTGTTAATTGGAACTGTATTGTTTATTTTTTTAGAAAGAGCAGATTATTTTAAAAATTGGGAAAATTTACCAAAAACAAACAAACATCCACAAATAATAATCGAAAATGAAAATGCAAATAACACCAAAGAAGATGAAATTGTTGTTGAAGAGCAAAATAATGAAAAGAAAGATTAAAAAATATTTGACAAATTTTTAGATGGGTATATACTTAAAGGGTAAACTGAATTACCTATAAAAAAGACAAGTAACCAAAAACAATTTCTTTATAGAGAAAAACGGTCGTGGCTGTAAGCCGTTTAAAGAAACTTTTGTGCGAAACCACTTTTTTGGGTATGGAGTGAACCAAATTTCACAAAACAAGAGGCAAGGCAACTTGCAATTAAGGTGGAACCGCGGAAAATTTTCGCCCTTAGATTCTAAGGGCGTTTTTTATTTTTAGGAGGAACATATGGAAGAAAAAGACGAATATTTGCAAAAAGCAAGACACACAATGAGTCATGTTTTGGCAGGAGCTGTTAAAAAGATATTTAATGAAGATGTAAAATTTGGAATAGGTCCAGCCATTGAAAATGGATTTTATTATGATTTTGATATGGAGCACAACATAACACCAGAAGACTTTGATAAAATTGAACAAACAATGCATGAAATTATTAAACAAAATTTGGATATGAAAAAAAGGGACGTATCAAGGCAAGAAGCACTTGAAATGTTTAAAACACAGCCATATAAAATTGAACTTATAAACGAACTCGACGAAAATTCTGAAATTTCTGTGTATTCATTAGGCGATGTCTTTACTGATTTGTGCAAGGGGCCTCATGTTGAAAATACCAAAGAGTTAAAAAATTTTGCCTTTAAAATAAACAGAGTGTCTGGCGCATATTGGAGAGGCAATGAAAAAAATAAAATGATGCAAAGAATTTATGTATACGGATTTTTGGACAAGCAAGAATTAAAAGATTATATAACAATGATGGAAGAAGCGCAAAAGCGAGACCACAGAAAACTTGGCAAAGAACTAGGGCTTTTCTTTATAAGCGAATATGCTCAAGGAATGCCATTTTACATGCCAAAAGGCTTGATTGTAAAAAACGAATTAATAAAATTTTGGAGAGAAGAACACCAAAAAGCCGGTTACGAAGAAATAGAAACGCCAATGGCGATGAATAGAAAACTGTGGGAAATTTCAGGACACTGGGATCATTACAGACAAAACATGTACACCTTTAAGGCAGAAGATGAAGATTTTGCAATTAAGCCAATGAATTGTCCGGGTGGAATGTTGTACTACAAAGAGAATATACACTCATATAAAGATTTGCCATTAAGAGTTGGCGAACTTGGTAAAGTTCATAGACACGAAGCCAGTGGGACATTGCATGGCTTGTTTAGAGTTAGATGCTTTACGCAAGATGATGCACATATATTTATGAGACCAAATCAAATAGAAGAAGAAATCAAAAACGTTTTGAGTTTGGTTGACAAAATGTATAAAGTGTTTAATCTAGAATATCATTTAGAGCTTTCTACAATGCCAGAAAATCACATAGGCAATACACAAGATTGGGAAAGTGCAGAAACCTCATTAAAAAATGCTTTAAATCACATTGGAAGAAAATATGTAATTAATGAAGGAGACGGCGCATTTTACGGGCCCAAAATAGACATTCACATAAAAGATGCAATAGGCAGAACGTGGCAATGTGGAACCATACAACTAGACATGCAACTTCCAAAAAGATTTAATCTTGAATATGTTGAAGAAGACGGAACTAAACAAGAGCCTATTATGATACACAGAGTTATATATGGCTCTATAGACCGTTTTATTGGAATAATAACAGAAAATTACGCTGGTGCCTTTCCAACATGGCTTGCACCAATTCAAGTAATGATATTGCCTATATCAGAAAAATTTGTTGATTATTGCAAAACTGTGAAAGATGAAATGGAACGAAGCAAAATTAGAGTTGAACTTGATGAAAGAAACGAAAAAATAAGTTACAAAATAAGAAGCGCCACAACGCAAAAAATTCCATACATTGTTATAATTGGAGAAAATGAAATAAATTCTAATACAATATCGGTAAGACAAAGGGGAACAAATCAAACCAATCAGTTTAAGCTTAATGAGTTTATCGATAAGGTTACTCAAGAAATAGAGAAGAGATTATAATAAAAAAGCACGAATATTTTCGTGCTTTTTTAGTCTGCTAAAATGTCATGATGTTCTTCTTGATTTTGAGAGATTTCACTTTTTTTATTCTTTTTTTCAAACAAAAAAACCTTGCCCTTGTGTTTTAAACTATTGTATATAACAAGAAGGCAGGCTACACCAATAGCAATATATACAAGCCTTGAAAAAATGCTTGCTTGTGTGCCAAAGAAACCAGCTATAAAATCGTATTGCAACAAACCAATACTCATCCAATTAAGTCCACCAATAATCAGTGCCAAAAAAGAAATTAGTGCCATGATTTCTCCTTTGTAAATATTTTGTGAATATTTTTTGCTAATATTCATAAATTATTAAGAAGAAAAATTTAAATTTGTAAAAAATAATTGACAAGATTTACATATATTGTTACAATATCGCTTGTCAATTAAACAGTGGGTAACCACTTGTATTTTTTTTACAAAAAAAGGAGCGTACTATGGAACCTGTATATTTAACTCAAGAAGGGAAAAAACAACTTGAAGAAAAGTTGGATTATTATAAAACAGTAAGAAGACCAGAAGTTACAAAAAAGATAGGTCTTGCAAGAGAATTTGGAGATTTAAGCGAAAATGCTGAATACGATGCTGCCAAAGACGAACAAGCTCGCATAGAAGCAGAAATAAGCGAAATGGAAACAAAAATAAGAAATTGCATAATAATAAAAAAGGTTGACACATCAAAAGTCAGCATAGGTTGTTATGTAACTTTATATGATAAAACTTTTGATGAAGAAGTAAAATACAAAATTGTTGGTTCAACAGAAAGCGATCCAAAACAAGGATTAATTAGCAATGAATCTCCGGTTGGGAGAGCAGTTCTTGGCAAGGTAATAGGCGATGAAGTTAATGTTGAAACCCCTAATGGAGTACTTAGTTTTGTTGTAAAAAATATTTCATTAAAATAAAAATAATAATAAAAAAACTGCCATTGGCAGTTTTTTTATTTTATTTTGTAATTAAATTTATTGAAAATAATATCTTCCAAATATTCGTTTTTGTCAAACTCATAATGTATAACAGATTTATTTTCTTTAATGTTTTCCTCATAAAATCTATCAAACAATTCAGTGTTTTTTTGTATTGTTTCTTGTGGATTATCTCTTTTTGTCATTCGTTTTATAATTTCTTCTTTCATTGTCTTTTTTGGAAAAACAAAACAAAATTTAATATTTTTATCAACTAAATATTTAATTGTTTCATCATGAGGGGCAAGTATCAATGTTTTGCCTTGTTTTATAAATTCGTCAAGTTTTTTATATAATTCTTCCAAATATTCTTTACCATGAAATCTTCGTGAAAATGTTCTATTTCCTTTTGTTTCTTCCAACTCTTTTCTTGTTATGTTTTCTGGGACATTATACTTACATCTCAATCTTTCTTCATCTACATCAACAAATAAATTTGGATATTTATCACAAAGATAAGATTTTCCACAACATGGTGTGGCAACAATTGCGTCAAAAGATTTTCCTAAATATTCCATACAAAACTCCTTATTAAATTTTTTCTGGCGATTCTATTCCTAAAATATTTAAGCCTATTTCAATGTTTTTTGCAATTATTTCAGCCATTTTAAGCCTTGCGTTTTTAAGATTTGTTTCTGCTGTTTTAATTGGACAAGAATTGTACCATCTTGAAAACAGTTTGCATAGGTCATATAAGTAGTTGCACAAACTGTTAAAGTTAAATGTGTTTTCAAGTTGAGATATTACGCTGTTAAAGCTGAGAATTTGTACAACAAGTGCCCATTCTATATCTGTGTTAAGTAGTGAAAAATCTACACAGTTGATTTCACAACTTTCACCCTTTAAAATAGATAAAATTCTCGCTCTGCTGTATTGAATGTACACACTTGTATTTCCTTCAAAACTAAGCGCTTGGTCTTTGTCAAAAATAACATTTCTGTCATTTCCGCATTTGAGTATTGCATATTTAATTGCTCCGTAGGCGATTTGTTTTGCAAGTTTTTCGTCCACAACAGAGCCTCTTTCTATCATTTTTTGTTTTGCAAAATCTGTTGTCTCTTTCATTAAATCTTCAAGCAACACAACTTTTCCAGCTCTTGTTGACATTTTTCCATCGGCTAAAAGCACAAATGAATAATTTATTATTTCAGCACCTTTATATCCTAAAATGTCTAACACTGCATTTACTTGTTTGCCATATAGTTTTTGGTCTTCGCCAAGAACAACAATGTTTTTTCCACCATTTGCCCAAATTGATTTGTCAATGCTATAACAAACGTCTCTTAAAGGGTATAAAGATGTTAAATCTTTTCTTGTTAATGGGAAATAAGGATTTTCACTATTTATGTTGAAATCTTGCAAATTTAAAACTTTTCTGCCAGCCTCATCTGTAAACATGTATTTTGTTTTTTCTAGTTGATTTAAAATTTCGGCAGTTCGTCCTGAGTAAATATAATTAGATTCATAGTCATAAACATCATAGTATATTCCAAATTCGTTAAATATGTTTTTTTGACCGTTTATACAAATATTTACTATGTTTGAAAATTTGTCAAAAACTTGCAAATTTCCATTTTCCATTTCATGAAGTAACAAAAAAACTTTTTCTTCGATTTCTGGATTCTCTTTAAGTTCTTCGTTTGCACTGACATACAAATTTAACAAATCATTAAACGTTATGTTTGATTTTCCTTCTGTATAATAAACCAAAAGAGCAATTTGCTTGCCAATGTCATTTACAAAATAATGAACCGTTGTGTCATATCCCAAAAATTTTAATAGTCTAGCCGAAGCGTCGCCAATCATGGCGTTTCTGGCTCTTCCAATGTGAGGAGAAGCATTGGGATTTATACTTGTGTGCTCAATTAAAGCCTTTTCGTTAATATGTTTTTTTTCACCCAATAGCAAATTGTTTTCATACAATTTCAAAAACTTGTTTAAAACGTGTTTTCTGTTTATAAAAAAGTTTAAATATCCGTTTACCACGTCAATTTTTTCAAAGCAATCGTCATTTATATTTATAATTTTGTCTTTTAATTCATTTGCAATGGCTATTGGAGACTTTTTTAATTTTTTAGATAAAACAAAACAAGGGAAAGCAACATCTCCCATATGTGCTTCTGGAGGGCACTCTAAATTTTTTAAAATATCATCTTTTGCAACATCTATAATTTTAACAAATTGATTTGCTACAATATCAAATAAAAGATTAGTCATAATTCTCCTTAAATACTAAACAATAATAACAAAAATATCTATAAATATCAAGCGTAGTAACAATGAAAAATTTTAAAAAAGTATTGAAAAGTTAAACTGTTTGTTATACACTATAATAAGGAAGGGGAGATGGATAATAAAAATATAAAAATTAAAAATATTTTTGATAGCAATAAACCTTTAATGATGGGCGAGCCACAGTACAATATAAATGATAAAGCATTAAACAAAAAAATGTTAAAAGAATTTTTAAATGAAGAAGACAATTAAAAGAGGGCATTATGTTAAGATACGAAGATAATCCAGAACTATTTGAAATTTTGTATTATAATTTGTATGGCGAAGGCGCACAAATTAAAACAACTCAACTCACTAAATTTGAATTGATGGACATAAAAAGTTTAGATATTTCCATATATAAACATAAGTTGAAGTCATTAAAAGGAATTGAGAATCTAATAAATTTAGAATCATTAAACATATCAGGGTGTGAAAAGGAAGATTACATAAGGAACGTTTATTTAGCAGAAAAATACTTAAAGAAATACGACAATAAAAATGAAGATAAAATAATAGACGCTCTTAGAACAATATACAATGCAAATCAAATTATAGACATAACACCTTTGTATAAATTAAACAAATTAAAAAAATTAGATTTGAGTTACCAAAGGAATATTAAATCCATAGATTTACAATATTTTCCAAATTTAACTAGCCTTAATATGAGAGGTTGTAAAAATTTAGAAATAGTTAACAATATTGATTGTTTAAATAAAATATACGATAACAATATAACAAACTGCTTTTACGATTTTTCAAGTTGCACAATGTTGAATAGGGTAAATGGATTGGAAAAAATGTGCAAACTTTTAAGCCAAAGAGACAAACAAAATGCAAAGCCAATTTTGTATTTTCCAACAGTGACGTACTGTTATCTTAAAGTTAGAAATGAACAAATAGAAGAAAGCTTTTTTGATATAAAAGAATTTGTAAGATGGACAGAGTTCCTTGACGGCGCTGCGTTTGTAAAAAACACCACAAAACAAATGTTTTTGGCATATAACAAAAGTTTAAACATAATAAGAACAATAAGTAAAAATGTTAAAAGTCAACTTCAACAAGTATTGCAAATTTACAAATGGATATTAAAAAACATTAGATATGATAAAGAGGGCGCTAAAGTAATCAATGAACAAACCGTAAAAGAAATAAAGGATAGCATAAAAGATCAAAATAGCGTCACAAATAAAACTCGTTCGTCGTATGTGGCTTTATTCGAAAATAAAGCAGTATGTGTGGGAATAAGCAATTTGTTTAATTTTATGTGCGCAACTGTTGGGTATCTTTCAGAACCAATTTTTTGCGATTATAAAAAAGACAACGTTAAAACAGAAATGATTTATCCAGGGCATCAAATATCTGCAATTAAACAAGGAAACGACACATACTATTTGGATCCTACTTGTGATTTGGGAAAATACATTCCTCAAAAATTCATGTTGAATCTTGATGAAATACAAAATATATATGCGCTAGATATGTTCTCATACCCAACAGATTCTGCAAATGGTCCATCGATTCAAAAATTGGTTAAAGATTTAAGCATAAAATTTAATGAAATTGAAAAAAACTCAAATTCATCAAAAAATGAGCAAACATTAAATTTATAAATTAAAAGGTGAAAAATGGAAAAGAATAATTTTATATCTACATTTTTTAATAAAAATCCAAATTTTCCAAAAAGTTTTATAAAACTACATTTTTATAACGACAAAAGCAAATATGTTTTGTTATGTAATTACAAAGAATATAAAACTTTTGTAAAAGACGATATTGAAAATTTATTAAAAACCACAAATGATTCAAATTTTGTAGAAAAATATTGTGAAATATTTGTTGATAATGAAGACGCATTAGATGTTATGAGTAATTATTTAATTGATAATAATGATGAAAAATTTTGTAAAAATAAATTTATTAAATTTTTAAATAATCTACCTAAAAAAAACAACAAAACTACGTTGCACAAAAATAATTTAATAGTTGCTTACAAATTAGATGACAACAATAATATGGAAGAAAATCCAATTTTTAAAATGCATTTTAAAGTTCAAATATTAAACAAAAGCAAAAAACAATTTAGAATTTTTATTGACGATGCAGAAAGTTTTGATAGGGGCAAAGGAATTTATACAAAAATTTTAAAAGAAATGCTTCCCCAAATTTGCAAAAAATATAAAATAGGTTCAATTGTTTTTAATGCTTCGGCATACGATTTGGATAACACGTCAAAGGGACATCAAGATCAACTCGAAAAATTTTATTTAAAGCAAGGTTATAAAAAAGCCAAAGAACATGAAAAAAACTTTATTAATTCCGATGATTTTAAAGATGGATTACCAGTTTATTACAAAGAAATAGATTCAAGCGAACAAACGCTTAGCATATAAAAAAGCACTTAAAAAGTGCTTTTTTAAACATTTATATTTTTTGTATTTTAATTGTTATGTATATGAAATTTTTAAGTTAATTTTAAAGAAATAAATTATAAAATTTATTTTTCACAAGAAAAATTGTTAATTTTGTCAAAAACAAGATGTGATGTTTTTTTTGAATTTTTTATTGTATAAATAAATTCAGGCAAAATCTTATAATTTTTTAACATTTTTTTGTGTATCCAAAACATTTTTTCTTTTTCGTTATCTTTGTTTTTAAAATTATTCATTTTGCAAAGAATATTGTTGTTTTTAAGTTTTATATAATAAACAAAATCAATTTCATGATATTTTTTATTTTCAAAAACAAAAAATTCTTCTGCAATTTTTATTAGTTTTGGATTTTTCACATCCAAATCAAGCTCTTCTTTTAATTCTCGCTTTATTGCATAAAAAGTGTTTTCACCGGCATGCACTCTTCCACCTGGCATATTATAAAAGTCCACTGAATCGCTTTTTTGGAGCAAATATCTGTTTTTATTTTCAATGAGTGCGCAAACCCTAAAATTGAATTTATAATCTTCAATCAAAACTGCAACATCTTTCATTTTTATTCCTTTATTTTTGTTCTTTTTTTAAATAAATTTTTTAAACTTTTAAAGTCTCCAATCGCGTAAAACAAATTAAAATAGAACAACATAAAAATTATGTATACAACAACATAAGAAACATAGCTTAAAGACAAAATGTCCATTACGTCATTGTTTGGCATAAAGTACATTGGGTCAGCTTCTATTTTGAAAACATATATTTCTAAAAACACATAAACCAAAAGCACTACTAAACATATTGCTTCTTTCCAAATTTTTTTATATTCAAATTTTGTAAATTTTAAAGTTATTAACAATATAGACATTATTAAAATAAGCGAGTGTGTGCAAATTGAATATAAGTTTTCAAAAACAATGTATTTATTGTTAAATCCAACGCCAGGATATGCAAAAAAAATTATTGCGCAAATTAAGGACGTTGTGCTTGCAAAATTATAGAAAAATTTTCTATTTAAAACCACACTTGCCATAAGAACCCAACACGAAATTGCACACCATGGTCTTGGCATTAACATATGCATTATGGAATTTGCACTCCAATCTGTATTTTTTGAAAAGTTGATAATTCGTCTTGCAATTTCAAAAATAAAAATTAGCGATGCCAATACCCATAGGACAACAATTTTAGCCCTATATGATTTTTTTCTAAAAAGCAAACTTATGGTCACAATACAAATTGCACATAAGATTAAAGTTAAAATGTGTAACCAGCCCCATTGTCCTTTTATTGAGGGATTTTCTATTGAACCATAGATCCATTCTTTAAATGTCATAATATCTCCAAGTTTATTTCACAAAATATAATAACAAATTTTTTTTAATTTTTCAACAATATATTGAGTTTTCTTATTTTTTTTTATATAATATTTTAGAGGCGAACTTATGGAAATTAAAATGTTTAACTTAGCATATTTTATTGCTTTAATTTGCTCTATAGGTGGATTTGTAGGATTATATTATTTTCTTAAAAACAAATCTGAAAAGTTTAAAAAAATTTTTTTATTATCTTTTTTATTGTTTGGTTTGGCGCTACATTTTTTGAAGGCATTTATTCCTCCGTATTCAACGGATGTAAATAGATGGTATAGGGACGCATGGTTTATAAACATTTGTGCAGCAAATATTTTTCTATTTCCGTTTATATTTATTTCAAAAAGCGACAAATTAAAAGACTATATGTTTTATATTGGATTATTAAGTGGCCTGATTTCCATTTTTTATCCAATGGAGCCAATGGACAAGGTTAATCAAACTGCCGAGTGGCTAGATGTTGTAAGGTTTTACATACACCACGATATGTTATGGTACGTGCCACTTTTAATGGTTTTGTTTAAAATTCACACTCTTAGTTATAAAAGAGTTTTAAGCGTGCCAGTATGCTTGCTTGGAGTAATGTTGTTTATAATGCTTAATCAAATTTTTCAAAGCGAATTGGGATTTGTTCCACTTAGAGGTGGCGAGGATGCATTTTTTGAAATAGGCTATAAAAACACATCGTTGATATGGGGGCCTGGAGATCACGATTTCGCAGTAATTTTCACGGCGTTATGTCCAAAAATATTTAAAACTGTTCCAGTTGGGACCTTTGCCGGACAAGAGAAGTATTTGCCTTGGTTTTGGTTAATTGTTCCTTGTTTTGTTTATATTGTGCCGATTGCTTTTTTAATTTGTTTAATATTTGATTATAAAAATTTTAAAAATGATTTTAAAAACTTAAATAGTAAAGTTAAAAATAAGATTGCTTTAATGAGGCGTAAAAAAAACAAAAAAAATAACGAGCAACAGCAAGAAAACTTTCAAAAAATTGATGAAATACAACAATGCAAAACAAGCGATAAACTTTAAAATTTATCGCTTGTTTTGTTTGAATCATCTTCATAACGCGTTTTATATCCACTGTTTTTTTGTGGTCTTAAATCATTGGGAAAATTCATATCGGTTTTTATATCATTAACTATTTTTTGAAGTTGGTTTAATACCAGATAAGGATTTACAATATCAAATAAAACAACAGTTCCATTGTTTGTTTTAATATAAATATCACCAACTTTCAATAATCTATCAATTAATCTAACTGAAAGGTTTACAGACACAACATCTATGTAATAAATATTTTTTATATCAATAAAAATTCCAGATTTAATAATTATTCTTTTTGAAGTAAAAGCGTATTCAATATTTTTATGTTGAATTGAAGCAGTTATCACATTTGAAAGCCAAATCCAAAAAGGAGTAAGGTGAATTAAAAAGAAAACCACAATTAAAATAATAAAAAAAGTTCCTATTTTTTCTAATACATTGTTATAAATAAGCATAAAAATAAAGAAACCATCAAACAAAAGCCACAACAAAGCAAAAGGGAGCATGTTTAAAATTTTTGACCAAATAAAAGCAGATTTTTTTGGTTTGTCGCGCCATAAAATTTTTTCATTTTCATCTATAAAATCATCTATATTGGTTATAGACATTTCATCATATTTAAAATTACTATTATATTTATCCATATATTCTCCCAAAAAGAGTAACAAAAAATGTCTCATTTGTCAAATATTGCATTTTGCAATTTTTTAATATTTTAATACTAATTAATAGATTTATAAATTTCCAATTAAACAATTCATAAATCTTATTTTACCAATTAAGCATAACTTATTTATTTAAAATGCAAAGAGTGTAAAATAAATTAATTGATTTGTTGTATTTTGTTGAATTTTGGAGTATAATAAAATATTGGAGGAATGTTATGCAATTAAAAAAATATTTAAATATTTCAGCAGCCATATGTTCAATAGTTTTTGGTGCATTATTGATTATTGGAAGTATTCAACTGCTTTCAATGTTAAATGCGTATGAAGGTGAATTAACAGAGACAGGCAAATTATTAAAACCAATTACAATAGGTTTAATTGTGTTTAGTTTGGCAGTTATTGTAATTTCAATATTATGCATTGTTAAAAGTAGTTCAAAAGGCAACGGATTAAAGATTGCACTTATATCTTTAATGGCAATTCTTGCAATTTTGGAAATAATAGGAGGCTCTTTTGGTTGGGGATTCATTTGTTTAATACCGGTTGGCTTAGAAATTGCTTCTATTGCAGTTAAGGAAAGTAAACCAGAAACAGTGGTAGAAAACAAACAAGAACAAGCCGAAGAAGCAAAACCAGAAATAGTGGTTGAAGACAAAAAAGAAGAAAAATAATTGCTTAAAACATTTAGCAATTCAAAAGAACAATATTTGCATATTGTTCTTTTTTTATTTGTTAAACAAAAAAATAAAAAGCAAATCCATAGTTTTTTGGCAAAAGCAAAAAAATAATTGTAAATGCTAACAAAGTTATCAATAAACTTTAGTTATATGAAACTCGGATAGATTAATTATATAGTTATAAAAATATTTTATAATTTCTTCCATTTTTGACAATGGAACAATTTGTGTTCTTTTTACCATTTAACCACCTTTTATAAATTAGAAAAAGTATAAGCAAATCTATTTGCTTTCCATTCATGTTTCTTTACAATATAAGGGAAATCTTTGGAAAAAACTTTTTCCCAAAATAAATGTGCAGAATTACTCATAGGAACGGGTCTTATTTCCCAATTTGCTTTATGTAAATCAAAAACTTTCAAAGCAGCATTTTTGGCTAAACCTTTTCCCTTAAAGTTGTTTAAAACAAAAATTTCCGACAAATTTAAGTTTTCAGTTTTGTTTTCTAAAATTTTAAATTCTTTATCAATCATAACAAATCCAGCAATATTGTTTTCAACATAAATAATATATCCAAAATTATTTTTATCTTTATACCAATCATCTAAAGAGTATGCTTCGAAAAAACCATTGTTGTTGACATTCCAAGAAAGTTCTTTTGATATATCATGAATGTATAATTGAAATAAATTTTTTAAGACATATAAATTATCATTATTTATTTTTATTAAATTAAATTCCATATTAATCCTCCAAGCCTATCAAATAATCAGCAGAACAATTAAAGAACTTGCAAAGAATGATAATGCTGTCAATGTTTGGAATTCTTAAATTTTTCTCCCAGCGATTGATACAAGCAGTGCTTATTCCTATTTGTTTTGATAATTCATATTGAGTAAGATTTTTTTCTTCTCGTAATTCTTTTAATCTTTCTGCAAACTTGTTCATGAAATTTCCTTAATATATAATGTTTTGTATTTAATCTTCTAATCCTAACAAATAATCTGTTGTTACACGAAAAAATTTTGCAAGTGTTATTAGCTGGTCGCCCTTAATATCAGCTTGTCCATTTTCCCAGCGACAAAGAGATGATGAACCAATCTTGACTTCTCTTGCTAGTGCTTGGATTGAAAGTCCTTTTTCTTGTCGTAATTCTTTTAATCTTTCTGCAAATATTTTCATATATACCACCATAAATTTTTTATAAGTATATCCCAAATAAGGGATAAATAGTTGACTTTCCCTAAATAGGGATGATATGATTATCCCGAAAAAGGAATGGTGAATTATGAAAAATACAATTAAAACTGAATTAATAAAAAACTTTATGAAAGGAAATAACTTGTCTAAAAGCAAGTTTTGTAAGATGTGCAAAATTAGTTTAAGCACATTAAATAAAATAATGACTAATAGTGGTAATTTTAGAATAATTGCACTATTTAAGATTGCAAGAGTTTTAAAAATTTAAGTTTTTGAGATGTTTAATTAAAATTTTATAGCAAAACAGATAAAAATGAGTTTTCAAGAATTTTATTTTAAAAGTATTACTTTATGATGACAAAATACAATAGTTTACAACACAAGTCTTAATCCAGCCGAAGAAATATATAGTCGTACAAACGACAATAATGATATCAATGGCAACAATGACAATGGGAAGGCAATTTATAAGAAAGAAGTAGAAATTTCAAACGCAGACAATAAAAAATTGCCGTCCAAAGTTCAAACGACAATTGTTTGGCGG